>JGI2924J29684_1078706_pt1 | contig 121076 bp, 125 predicted proteins | sample BenlonsequencITS_FD_29684 | JGI IMG/M metagenome (IMG submission 29684)
ACCTCCAGGGCCGATGATACTTGGGGCATAGCCCCTGGGAAAGTAGGTCATCGCCAGGTAAAACAAGCGAAAGACCATCTCTGAATGAGGTGGTCTTTCTTTATGTTCATCCTTCCACCTCATCTGGGGTGTCTTAAATTCGCCCACGTGGGCGAATTTTGGGAGTCGGGGTTACAATAATATCTCTATTAGGTGAATTGGCTAGTTCGAAATTTGCAATTAAATATAGTTTTTAGTCATAAAAAACATGAATAACTCAAAAGATGAGTTAGTGAACAATAAAACATACTTTTCAAAGCTGATTGTGTTAAAATAAGATTAATTGGGGATATACAGTATACAGATGGTCTGGCCATCAGACAATAATAGAAGAACCCAAGTGGTAATTTTCTTAGAGGAGATGAGTTTGTGGTCTTTACGCTAAGCAATCAAATTGCGAATAAGATAGTTGATTTTATTCATGAGCAAAGCGGGTTTGCTGTTATAGTATGTAATAAATCAGGGATAATCATCGCTGATTCTGCCCAAACAAGAATAGGGGTAGAGCATAAGGGAAGCCATAGAATAATGACTACAAATATTGATAACACTGCCGTTACTAATGAAGAAGCAGTGAATTCCGGAGGTACGCTAAAAGAAGGCTACAATCAAGCCATTAAAGTAGATGGAAGTAAAATTGGCACCTTTGGAATAGCAGGGCCTTTAGATATTGTCACCCCGGTGGCCAAAATTGCTGCTGGTATGGTTGTGATGATGATGAGAGATGAAGAATTAAAAGAAATTATTCGAGACCAAGTAAAAGCTTTAAGTTTAGCAATAGAAAAGGCGGTGAGTGCAGTACAACAAACCGCTGCCTCTGCTCAAGAAGTGGCTTCTATTAGTCAAGTTATTGCGACTGAAGCACGTGAGGGTGAAAACTACCTTCAATCTACTGCAGATATTTTAGGCTTTATTCGTAAAGTAGCCAAACAAACTAATCTATTGGGTTTAAACGCCGCTATTGAGGCAGCCCGGGCCGGGGAAAATGGCCGTGGCTTTTCCGTAGTAGCAGGTGAAGTTCGAAAATTAGCAGATGAAAGTAATCAGTCGGCCAACGAAATCAGTGCCTTACTATTAGAATTTCGCTCTATTATTGAAAGAATCTCTGAAAGTTCATTGCGAAACAGTGCTATTACAAGAGAACAAGCACAGGCAAATCAAGAAATTGCTGTATTAGTAGAAGGGTTACAAGAAGTGAGCGGAGAGTTAAATTCGCTTGCTTTAAGTTTATAGACAAATGTTCCTTTGTACATTACTTTGAGCCAATGCTTCCGATGGGATATAATAGAATCTATCGTGCTATAAAATGATTATATCTGACAACCAAAGAAAGCTCTAAATAACAAAAGGGACACGTTTTTCAACGCGTCCCTTTTGCTAGATTAGTTAGGTTTTTCTACCCAGATATTAGTCTATAACATCGGCCCCTTGTTCGGCCATTTCTTTTTCTGCAAAGGTAATCATTTTTTTAACCATATTTCCCCCGATTTGACCTACTTCTCGAGTGGTCATATTGGCAAACCCTTTTTCTTCTATATCGTCATCTAAATTTAGTTCTTCAGCTACTTCCCACTTAAGCTGATCCAACTGGCTTTCGGATTCTGGAACTTCAGGTGTGTTTCGACTCATATTGACCATCCTCCTTCTCAGTTGTATTTGAAATCATTATTATATTAACCATTAAGAACTTTTTTATCCGTACAGTACATACATATTAAATTTATTTGATAGCAAACTAAGTCAAGCTCAGGAAAAAGGTACCATAATTTAAATTACAATAACCAGTACTTTAAAAGGAAAAATAATCCTTCTGTCGAATCTAAGATGTTATAAAGATATTTATTATAATTATATTATCTTCCAGGAATTATTGGCTAGCTAGCCATGGAACATAAAAATACGTTTAACCACCCCTTTAATAGAAAATGGCTTGAAAAGTAGATAAACTTGAATTAATGAAATTTATTGAAAGGATCGGTTAAGTTTTTCAAGTTTTGCTTAACTAAAGAAATAATATGCATGAAATGTCTTTAATGGGGGGAGTATTTGAAGTCATCGAACAAACTATCTCCCAGCATAACGTAAAAAAGGTGATTCAAGTTAAACTAAAGGTCGGGGAACTCACTAATGCAGAACCTGATGCCCTTCAAATGGCCTTCGAGGCTTATTCTAAGGATACTATAGCTGAAGGTGCAGAGTTGATTATAGAGCGTGTACGCGTAATTGCTCGGTGCTCAAATTGTCAGAAGGAATTTTCAGTAAAGAGTATGTTTTTTCTGTGCCCCAATTGTGAAAACTCAAATATCAAAATAATTTGTGGTGAAGAATTATTATTAGAAAGCCTGGAGGTGGAATAATGGAATTAGGCCGTCGTGAAATTGAGGTAATGGCTAATCTACTTAACTCAAATGATACACAGGCAGAGAAAAATCGTGCGCATTTCAGAAAGAATAATTGTTTAGCAATTAATATGATTGGCTCACCGGGAGCAGGAAAGACTTCACTGTTAGAAAAGTCGTTACCCCTCTTAACGAGAAATTTGTGTGTCGGTGTAATAGAGGGGGATATATTTACTAGTAAAGATGCAGATCGCATAGCTATTTACGAGGTACCTGTGATACAGATCAATACCGGCGGAGGCTGTCATCTTGATAGTAAAATGGTCAACAAAGTTTTACCTGACTTTGATTGGACTGCTATGGATCTGATGATCATCGAAAATGTCGGAAACCTAGTTTGTCCGGCAGATTTTGATTTAGGGGAACAATTTAAGGTCATAGTTCTTAGCATTGTTGAAGGGGATGATAAGCCCTCAAAATACCCCGTTATTTTTCGCAATGCTAAGGCTGTTATTCTAAACAAAATGGATCTTGAAAAGCTTACAGATGTTAATATGGAATCAATGAAACGGGATATTCTAGCCATAAATCCAGAGATAAGAATTTTTGAAGTATCTTGTCGTAACGGAGACGGCTTAAATGATTGGATAAACTGGCTAAGTCAACAAGTTAATGATTATCAGGAACATAAGAATTAGACTACATCGTAATGATATTCCGCATATGGGTAATTTCAACAAATAAGAGCCTTTCACTTAGCTTTAACCCAGTTAAAGTAGGTGAAAGGCTCTTATTTTTAAGTTGCAGTGAATTTTCCTTCGTAACGAATAGAGTCTATCTCTTTAAGAACTAATTCTTTCAAGCGAGGAAATAGTGCTTCAATATCGGCACTTATTTCTAACCCCCACTCCAAACTTTTTGGTTGGATACCGAAAATTAAGGTTTGTGGGGCATGCCCTAATACATTAGCCAGAGTCAGTACTTCGACAATCCCAATTTGATGAAAGGATACTTCATATTGCTCTGGGATTACTTGGAGATCACCGGGATGAAAGCGGAACAATGCTCCAGGTTCAGCATTAGCATTAAACGCATCTATGATAATGAGAAAGTCTACATCCAGAATTAGATGAACAAGTTCAAGTCCCGCCGTGCCCCCCTCAAGCAGTTCTACATTGTCGGGGAGCTTATCTTTTGCAAATACGTCTAAAAACCGAACTCCTAATCCCTCGTCAGACAAGAGGATATTTCCTACCCCCATCACCATAATTTTTGGCGATTGCATAGCTATGCGCTTTTCTCCTTTCGTTTCTTACCAAAAAACATAAACAGAAATTGCTCATAGGCGGATGTGAAAACTAGATAAAGATGAACAGCGATTACAGCCATAAATAACCACATGAAGAGGTAATGGATTCCGCGAACGGCTGCTAAACCTCCAAAATATCCTGCTGCATTAGCTAATTCCACAGGCTTGTAAAGGATAAACCCTGTAACCGCTTGAACCACAGCCATGATAGGCAAGGCAATATAGGCCGTTTTTTGGAGAGGGTTATATTTTCCGGTTTCAGGGTGTTTGCCAATAAATAAATAGTACTTTATTTGTGGCCAAAATGTTTTAATGTCCTGTGAGTTGATCAGAAATGTATCATAGTCTTTATTTTTGCCAAAAAAGGAGTAATAGAAACGGACAATTCCGTTAATAATTAATAGATACATAAAAATGAAGTGTAAATTCCGCATGAGGTTCATAGGCATCCCTGGGTAAGGGGAATGAATGAACCAACCTGTAATAGTTAATATAAAGAAATTGATTAAATTGATCCAGTGGCTAACGCGTTGAAACAATGGGTGGTCTAAGTCTAATTGGCTAGACATGTCCTTCCCTCCTTTATTACCAGCCGATCTGGAATTTTTTAATATTGTTTGTTTCCGGATGGATGAGATGGATCGCACAAGCCAGACAAGGGTCATAAGAGCGTACTACTCGGACAATGTTGACTGGATTCTCAAGGTCGGGAACCGGGACGCCTATTAGTGCTTCCTCCACTGGACCACGGACCCCTTTATCATCTCTTGGAGAAAAATTCCAAGTAGTCGGAACGACCATTTGATAGTTCTCAATCTTATGATCCCCTACTTTGATAAAGTGACCCAGAGAACCGCGAGGGACTTCTGTCATACCTGCACCTTGTCCTGTGGCCGGAGCCTCCCAATGATCAGTATCATGAATGCGGAAATTTTTAGATCCCATTTCCTTCTCTAAGGCATCTAACCAATTGAACATATCTTTAGCCATCAGGAGAGTTTCATAGGCTCGGGCAGCATGACGTGCGACAGCACCGGGCTTTATACCATACTTAGCGATAATATCCATAAGACCTTTAGGCTGCATTACAAGCATACGAGCGAGAGGGCCAACCTCAATAGGTTTACCATCATAGCGGGGCGCTTTAACAAAGGTATAAGCTCCTTTTTTATCAAGATCCGGAATTGTATCCTCTGTGTAGGGTGTTTTACCCATAGCGCTTGCCTTATACCAAGAATACTGAACGTCTTCTGTAATTTTAGACTCATCTACAGGAATGATTTTGCTTAAATTACCATCCATAATGACTCCGGCTTTGAAGAACATATCTTTACCGGCATCGTCACGGGCAAATCCGCCATAAGACAGATAGTTTGGACTTCCTCCTCCGACACCTGCCTGAGCTAAGGGCAGAAGTGGGCCGGTACCAAATGTTAATACGTCTTGTAAATAGGTTTTTTCAATAAAATCGAGCTGCTCATAAAGCATGGAGCGGAATTGCTCTACCACTTGAATACTTGGAAGCATTGTTACCCCACCGACGACAATAGAGGATTGATGGGGTTGTTTTCCAGCAAACAGTGCCGACATCTTCTTAGCCTTTGCTTGCATCTCAAGGGCTTTAAGGTAGTGGGCAACAGCCGTGGTCACTAACTCTGGATCATTAACGCTAAAATCATCTGGTTTATAGCGTGGAGTAAGGGGGGCTGTATCTCCGGCAGTCACAAGTTTGACAATTTTATCTTTCACTGCCAGAAGACCTGGATCTTTACCCTGGTATTGAGCGACTGCCATGACATCTAAGTAGTCCAGGGCACTTAGATGGTAGAAATGCAGAGGATGGTCATGGAGGTACATGGCTCCAATAATTAGATTTCGGATAAGCCGACCTCCGGCGGGGACATTTGCCCCGTAAGCTTTGTCTAAGGCCAGTGAAGATGCCCAACCATGGGAACCTGCACAAACGCCACATACACGCTCGGTAACAAAGGTGGCATCACGGGGGTCACGGCCACGGAGCATTGCCTCAATTCCACGGTACATTGTTCCTATGATATGAGCGTCAACAACTTTTCCATTTTCAACCTCAACTTCAACTCTTAAATGTCCTTCAATACGTGTTAAAGGATCGATTACTACTTTCGCCATTACATGTCCTCCTTATGATCCTTGTTGCCCAATCTTCCGCTTGCTGCTGTGGCAATTAAATGTGCTCCCAGTCCTATTGCCGCGGCCCCGCCAACAACGAACCCTACGGTATCAGCGTCAACATGGCCAATTCCCGGCAGCTTAAAGATCTCTTGTTTAGCATATAAAGGACTAAATCCATTATAAAAGTCTTTTTCTGAACATCCGGAACATGGAGATCCTGCATTAATGCAGAAGTTGGCATTGTCGTTCCACCATACTTGTGCACAGTCAGTGTATGTTTTTGGACCTTTGCAGCCCTTTAAGATCAGGCAATACTCCTTTTGAATCGGATCATTCCAGTCTGTAAGGTAGTTTCCGTTTTCAAAGTGACCGCGTCGAGGACAGTTGTCATGCAGTAAAGAGCCATAGTAAGCTATCGGACGATTTTGGGAATCCAGGGCTGGTGCCTTTTGGTAGGTTAGGTAATATAGAATAGTGCCAATTAAAGTTGTAGGTTTAACTGGGCAACAGGGAAGATTTATGACCGGCTTGTTAATTCCCTCGTTTCTGAGAAGCTCTGCTACCCCTACGGCACCTGTGGCACAGGCACCTGGGATACCGGCACCTTCAGAAGCGCAGCTTCCAATGGCGATAATCACTTGGGCTTTTTGAGCAGCTTCAATAAGTATTTTACGGAATGGTCTTCCACCTACCATGCAGAACCGGTCTTCTTTAGAGGGGCAGGAACCCTCTACAACTAACACGAAATTTTCTTTTAAGGTTGCCTGGTATGCTTCCTCAGATGTATGACCTGATGCAGCCATAATAGTTTCATGATAGCGTATGGATAGCATATCTAGAATGAGTTCAGCGGGTGAAGGATTCAGGGTAGAAATTGCCGATTCCGTACAACCGGTACAATCCATCCCTTCCAACCAGATAACCGGTGGCTTCTTTAGTGCTTGTTCTAACGCACTGGCTGCTTTAGGGACGATAAGCTCGGGTAAGCCTAGGGCTGCTGTTGTTGCTGCAACTAATTTTATGAAATCACGCCGAGAAACCCCTTTGACGTTGAGTAAATCAAAATTACCCATATTTTGCAGAACACCTCCTGATTTTAATTCCAAATGGGATGAGTGCATGAGATTTTTACTATATATGTAAGGTATATTCGCGGGAAGATCTAAGTTTCCTTCATATATAGTGAATATTTTGAAGATTATTAATATTAATTTATTATTTTCTAATCAGAAATTTCTATGATTAGAAATTATCAAAGGAGAGCCTGATCGCTGCATTTGTTTCGTTTTGTTGTTGGTATAAGTCAGTACTCGGCCTTAATAGGTCTGAAATGACTAAATATTAAGCTAATTACTTGAAGTATAGAGAGCCTGGCGTGTACAATAAGAGTATCATTATTAAAAATTGTAATTATAACCGTGAAAGTTGGTTTAAGCAAAAATGAAAAATGAAGCGAAAACCATTTTTTTTAATGGTATAGTTCAAGGTGTAGGTTTTCGACCGTTTGTTTATAAACTTGCAGAAGAGCTGGGGATCAAGGGGTGGGTAAATAACTCAAGTCATGGTGTAACAATCCATGCTGAAGGGAATAAGCTTGACTTGTTTTATGATCGTTTGCTTAAAGAAGTTCCCCCATTAGCAAAGATTGTTACTGCACAAGCTATTGATGTTGAGCCAAGCTATTATAAGACATTTAAAATTGTTGAGAGTAAAGCTGAGTCTAAGGCGGACGTATTAATTTCGCCGGACGTAGCAACTTGTCGAGATTGTCTTGCGGATATGGCGGATTCTAAGAGTCGATTTTATCAATTTTCATTTACAAACTGCACAAATTGTGGGCCTCGTTATACAATCATTTATGACGTGCCTTATGATAGGGCATTAACAACTATGTCAGAATTTCAAATGTGCAAGTCTTGTGAAGAAGACTATGTGAATCCAAGAAATCGGAGGTTTCATGCTCAGCCGATTGCCTGTAATAACTGTGGGCCGAAGTTTCAACTAACGGATGGAAGTGGTCGATCCCTCCCGGGTCTTGGTGTTGATCAATTGTCCCAAGGCGGAATTCTTGCGGTAAAAGGGCTGGGAGGATTTCATCTGGTTTGCGATGCCCGAAACGTTGAAGCTGTACGCCGGCTGCGAGAAAGAAAGGAACGCGGCTCCAAGCCTTTTGCGATTATGGCCAGGTCTATAACAGCTGCTCGCGAGCAGGTAAATGTTCTTATTAAAGAAGAGGAGCTTTTAACCAGCTCATCAGCCCCTATCGTAGTCCTAGAACGAAAACTTGCTTCAAGAGAGGGATTATCGGAGGATATTGCACCCGGTATACAGACTCTGGGCATCCTACTCCCTTATGCCCCAATACATCATCAATTATTTAAGGGTTCATATGACTTTTTAATTATGACGAGTGCTAACCTTAGTGGACGGCCATTGATTTATTCTAATGATGAAGCGTTAGCAGAGTTACAAGGAATTGCGGATTATTTCTTAATGCACAATCGGGATATCTATCATCCTTGTGATGATTCAGTGGTTCAATTGATTGGCGATGAAATTGTCTTTCACCGCAGGGCACGGGGCTATGTCCCTTTACCGATTTTGATGAGCAATTATCAAGTCGAGACTCCCCTCCTTGGTGTGGGGGGCGAACTAAAAAATTCATTTTGCCTTGTTGCCGGGCAGCGGGCTTTTGTGAGTCAATACATTGGGGATATGGAAGGATATGAAAATCTCCAGCGTTTTCATCAGGAATTAGAATCCTTGCAACGAGTCGTTAACATTGTGCCTAGTGCGGTTGCCCATGATAAACACCCAAACTATCAACTTACTAATTTTGCTTTGGAGCAGCCTTGGCCAAAGTGTGCTGTACAGCACCATCACGCACATTTAGTCAGTGTCTTGGGAGAATGGGACAGAACTGAACCTACTCTCGGAGTTATCTGCGACGGGACTGGCTACGGGGATGATCATTGTATTTGGGGATTTGAATTTCTCTATGGGAACTCATCCGGTTATGAACGCAAGGCACATCTGGAGTATTTAGGGTTGCCTGGGGGGGATGCCGGCGCGAAACACCCTTTGCGAATTGCCTATGCCTATGTTAAAACTCTTTTGAGGGGTGAAGCCTGGGAAAAGACTAAACCTTTGTGGAGGTCTCTTGCCAACATGGAACGCCGGATTCTCGACCGCCAAGTTGACACGGGGGTTCAACTCTTTCAAACCTCAAGTGCAGGCAGACTGTTTGATGCAGTCAGTGCCTTAATAGGTGTGTGTACAAAGGTTACTTATGAAGGTCAAGCTGCTATTGAACTGGAAAGTGTTGGAGCTGGTTTTTTGCAGGATCATCTTGAAGGTGAAGAAAGCAGTCAAAAGAATTCTCAAGTCCTTTATTCTTATGAAATAAGAGTAGAGGAGGGGGTTCTAATACTGGGAGTAAGAGCACTTTTTGAAGATCTTATTCAAGATGTTTTACTCGGTGTGAGTAAAGAGGAAATTTCCTATCGGTTTCATATGACAATTGCCCAGGCTATTGTAGATATTGCCCTGCAGCTGGAGGTAGGGGATGGCCCCATGGTTTTAAGCGGTGGGGTGTTTCAGAATAAGCTTTTAACAGAAGCAGTTCTGCGAAACTGTCAGAGACATGGCATAAAGGTCTTGCGTTCTCGAAGCCTTCCTCCGGGAGATGGTGGATTAGCCTTCGGACAGGCATTAATTGCGAATGAGGTGTTATAAATGTGTTTAGCCATTCCTGCTAAAGTAATCATGATTGAGGGATCGATTGCCAAGGTAGATATGATGGGTAATGAACGGGTTGTCAGTATCGACTTGGTTCCAGAGGTTGGAATTGGCGAATACGTGTTAGTTCATGCCGGGTTTGCCATCAGCGTTATTGATGATGAAAGCGCCAAAGAAACGGAAGAACTGCTGCTGGAGGTGGCTAATGCTTATGAAGAGGGGGAGTAGGGAGTCTGCGGCAAAGGCAGGTATACTGCTTGCGGAGATTGAGTCTTTAGCGCAAAGTCCATTTACCATCATGGAAGTATGCGGAACACATACTGTTGCCATAGCTAAAAATGCCATACGTGAGTTGTTGCCGAAAAGTATACGATTGGTTTCGGGGCCGGGGTGTCCGGTTTGTGTCACTTCCAATGGAGATATTGATCGCTATTTGTACTTGGCAGCTCAGAAAAATGTAATAACTGCAACCTTCGGAGATATGATTCGAGTACCGGGCACAGAGAAAAATCTACAAGAGTTGAGAGCTGAAGGAGGAGATATTCGAGTTGTTTATTCAACTCAGGATGCTTTAGAGTTAGCTCGTCAAAATCCCGACAAAGAAGTTGTCTTTCTAGGTATTGGCTTTGAAACCACAGTCCCGACAGTAGCGGTGAGTTTAGAAATTGCTAAACGTGAAGCAATAAAAAATTATAGTGTGTTGTCTATGCACAAAGTAGTGCCCCCTGTTTTAAAGTTATTAGCAGAAGACGAACAATTATTGGTGGATGCTTTTCTTGATCCGGGGCACGTCTGCTCGATTATCGGAATAGAGCCTATAAAATTTATGGCCAAAGATTATGGTAAACCAGGTGTTGTTACTGGATTTGAAGCTTTAGATATCTTAGAGGGGATTGCCATGCTCCTTCGGCAACGTGCTGAAGGTCGCTCAGACATTGAAATCCAATATCAGCGCGTGGCTAAGCCGGAGGGTAACCCCCAGGCCAAGATGTTTATCGAGCGGGTTTTTGAGAGGATTGATGCATCCTGGCGGGGGATAGGAATTATTCCACAAAGTGGTTTGGGTATACGGGCAGACTATAGTCCATGGGATGCTGCTCGGAAATTTTCCTTACCTGTTTTTCAATCTCGGGAGACGCCCGGCTGTCGTTGTGGAGATGTCTTAAGAGGGGTAATCTATCCCACCCAGTGTCCTTTATTTGCTAAGCATTGTACGTCAATGAAGCCTATTGGACCATGTATGGTGTCTACAGAAGGGTCGTGTGCGGCTTATCACCGTTACGCCCAAAGGAGTGTGGATTAGTTGGATCGCATTATGTTGGCACATGGAAGCGGTGGTCGGTTAAGTCATGAATTAATTCTTAATCTTTTTCAGAAACACCTAGGAAATGCTTACCTGAATCAAATGAATGATGCAGTGCTCTTACCGGGATTGGAGCAGATTGCAGTGTCAACAGACTCTTTTGTAGTATCGCCCTTATTTTTTCGGGGTGGAAATATAGGTAAGCTTGCGGTCTGTGGAACGGTCAATGATTTAGCAGTAAGTGGTGCAATTCCGAAGTTTATAACCCTGGCCCTTATTTTAGAAGAGGGTTTACCTATAGAAGAATTAGAACAGATCATTAAAAGTGTTTCAGAGACCGCTGTCGAAGCTGGAGTATTGGTGGTTTGTGGGGATACAAAAGTCGTAGAGCGTGGAAGTGCTGATAGGATTTTCATAAATACAACAGGGATAGGATACGTTACCGATCGTTTAGTGGAACCTAAGCGAATTCAGCCCGGTGATGAGATTATTATTACCGGAACCATTGGGGATCATGGGATTGCAATTTTGTCTGAGCGAGAAGGGCTGGAATTTCAAACACCTGTGCTGAGTGACTGTGCTCCATTAAATAAACTAATAGATACTTTTTATTTGCCCGGAGTTAAGTGCATGAGAGACCCTACCCGTGGTGGTGTGGCGACAACACTTAATGAACTAGCACAACAAGCTGGAGTGGGTATGCTCTTAAAAGAGGAGCTCTTGCCCTTGTTGCCAAGTGTTGAAAGTGCGTGTGAGATGTTAGGTCTAGACCCTCTATATTTGGCAAACGAAGGAAAAGCTTTAGTTATTGTAGCTCCCGAAGTTGCGGACGAAGTGCTTTTAAAGATGCAATCTCATCCTTTGGGACAGAATGCAACTCGTATTGGGATAGTACAAGAAGGAAAGTCGGGGCTCGTGCTTTTGGAAACTTTCCTTGGGGGGAAACGCATCGTCGGTATGCTTGAGGGCGAACATCTTCCCCGGATATGTTGAGAAAGTATGAGGCGGTATTATGCGGATAGCAGTCATCGATGGCCAAGGTGGCGGTATTGGTAAACACATTGTAGAACAATTACGCAAAAAGATTCCGGATCTCAATATTCTTGCCCTTGGTACAAATGCCTTGGCAACCGGTGCCATGCTGCGGGCAGGGGCCACAGAGGGGGCATCTGGGGAGTCAGCGATATGTTATAACGTGGAGCGAGTGGATATAATTATTGGTTCAGTAGCGATTATGATGGTTTATGGTCTATTGGGAGAGATTACGGCAACTATGGCTACAGCAATTTCGGCCAGCAAAGCAGAAAAATTGCTGCTGCCTATTCAACGTGGAAATGTTCAGCTTATAGGTGTCCAGCGCATTCCTCTGCCTCACCAGATTGAAGCTCTGGTAGAGGTAGTAGAGGAACGCCTGAAGGGTTAAACAGGGGACGGTTTACTTGTTAGCTTAAGACGAGTAACCGTCCCCCTGTGATCTCTGTTCGGGGGTGAACGTCTGTCATCTTTTTTACTTAAAAGGGCATACTTGACAAAGGTAATATTGATTGCTATTATCAAAACATAGTAAATTGATATGAAATGGGGTAATTAATATGAGGGTTGTTGACAATATTACAGAATTAATAGGAAAGACCCCTTTAGTTCGTCTGCAACGGATAGTTAAGCCTGGTATGGCTAACGTCTATGTTAAGGTGGAGTTCTTTAATCCGGGCGGAAGTGTCAAAGATCGGATTGCCTGGGGAATGATTAAGGATGCCGAGGAGCGAGGGATACTTCGTCCCGGCGGTACTATAATTGAGCCGACAAGCGGGAATACAGGGATCGGACTAGCCATGATCGCGGCTGCTCGAGGTTACCGCTTGATTGTGGTTATGCCCGATTCCCTAAGTGTTGAGCGACGGATGCTGATGGCTGCCTATGGAGCGGAGTTTATCTTGACTCCCGGAGCGGAAGGAATGAATGGGGCTATCGCCGAAGCTAAACGCCTACTCAACGAAAACCCCGATTATTTTATGCCTCAGCAATTTGAAAATCCTGCTAACCCGGAAGCTCATCGTAAGACAACGGCATTAGAACTTCTTGAGCAATTGAAGGATATTGATGCCTTTGTTGCCGGAATCGGTACCGGGGGTACAATAACCGGAGTTGGAGAGGTGCTAAAAGCTCGTCTGCCAAAAATTCAGATCATCGGAGCTGAACCGGCTTCATCTCCGGTCATCTCTGGTGGGAAACCTGGTCCGCATAAAATTCAAGGAATTGGTGCTGGGTTTATACCGGAAGTATTGAACAAGTCAATCCTAGATCAAGTTATGCAGGTCAGTAATGAGGAAGCCATGGAAACAGCACGGCGTATGGCTCGCGAAGAAGGACTTCTGGTAGGCATATCCTGTGGAGCGGCAGTCAGTGCAGCCCTTCAGGTAGCAGCTACGTTAGGTGAGGGGAAAAACCTCGTTGTCTTAGCTCCGGATACTGGGGAACGTTATTTGAGCACGGAACTATTTAGTAATCGATAGGTAAGGTAAAAGTCCCCTCGTCTAATTTTGGACGAGGGGACTTTTGACTGGCTCTACACGCTTACCTGAAACTTGTCTGAATGACATCATAAATCTTCGGATCTTCAGCACCGAGGTACCAGATAACTATCCCCTTAATATCGTATTTATTTACTAGATCTAAAAGGGGAGCAAAAGAAGTGGCATCTATGAACCAAACTTCATGGACGACTTCATTTGCCCTATAGATAAAATGAGGACCTTGTTGAATATCCTCAATGATGGGAGTATTGTAGCGTCGGGCTGTGGAAAGGGCATAGCTATAAGTTATTCCTCTGCCCACTTGTCCTAGCTCAAGGGGCCAGTCATAACCATAAGTGGGTACCCCGAGAACTATTTTGCTTTTGGGGATCGTAGTAACTGCATAGGCCAGTACTCTATCTATCCAATCGGCAGGGGCGATTGGACCGGGTTCACTACCAGACCAATGAAAGTCATACCCCATTATCCGAACAGCATCCCCTGCTTGGCCGATCCCTAGATAATCATGAGCTTCGGAACCGCTCCAGTCCCCGAATGGATCTGGTTTGGCATGTACTGTTACTATAAGTTGCTTACCTATTGCCGCAAGAGCTATTTTCAACTCCTGAAGAAATATAACAAAGATCTCTCTATCACTTACAAATAAATTCTCATAGTTAATGTCGATACCGTCATAATTAAATTGCCTTAGTAGTTTTACAATATTGTTAACATGGTACTGCCTAATAATTGGGTCGTTAAGCACTGCCGAGATTTGTTCACTACTAAAGGCGTTTGTTATAAGAGGGATTATCTTAATACCCTGTGTCCGGGCAAAGGAAAGTATGGAATTGTCCTCCGCGCCGGGATATTTTATAATTTCCCCGGATGCTTTTACTTCGTACCAAAAGGGAGACAGGTTTTGAAACATGTCGGGGTGATTTTGCACGGATCGAAAGGCCTGAGTTTGAAGCCAATATGGAATCCATCCACCGACTGATCGGATAAGTACAGGTTTTGGTTGAGTTTTGGGAATCAGCATCTGCTGTCCAATTCTTATTTGGTTAGGGTTAACTCCGGGGTTAGCGGCAATTAGAGAGGATAAACTCAAGTTGAACTTTAAGGCGATTTTATAGAAGGTATCTCCAGATTGAACCGTGTATATTTGGTACCCTTGGTCTTTGCTTTGAAGAGCTTGCCAAGTAATAGGTCCTACAACCCCATCGAGTGACAAGCCGCTGTCATTTTGAAACTGAATTACAGCTTGCAGGGTTTTCAAGCCAAATATCCCATCTGCTGTTCCGGGATTGTAGCCTAACCTATGTAATAATGACTGGAGTTCTTTTACTTCAGCCCCTCTTGAACCCCGTTTCAAAGTCGCCAAAGCTGTCACCTCTCTCTTTTAATTTCAGCAAAGAGCATAGAATATCTAACTTAGATATTCTATGCTCTTTATTATTTGGAGGTACATATTTAGCCTAAAAACTCTAACTACATACTAGAGGTTAATAGATGATCAATTTCTCCCCCTAACCTTCCGGAATTTCCTACAGGAGAGAGCCTGGTAGTAGGTCAAATTCGCCAGCGCCGGCGAATTTGACCTGTAGCCTTCATTGCCGGCAGCGAATAGTTTATCTCCATATTCCTTTAAATAGCTGCATCAGCTTGTTGGCTGTGCGCTGGGAATAGCTAGCCGATTCCACCGGCTATTTTCCTCATACTCCATAGGGGAGCGGGGCCTTAGCTTCCTTCAGGCGCCTGCTGATCTCGATGGCACTGGTAAGCATGATTTTAGAAGTATCTTGTTTGATTCTATTAATCTCATTTGCGATGATCAGGGGCGTACGTTCCGTGATGGATTCATCTATTTTGATTCCCGCCTACATGTTAATAGCTTTAATTACAGCATACGCAGACGGACTTCAGATGGTGAAGGCTTGGCTGGCAACATCCCTTAGCTAAAACCACCCGTTCGGACATGGTTTTTCTTTCAGAGAGTAACCTCCTTCATTTCTTTGCCTCGGTGTCTAGCAAAGCAGTACTTAAAAGTTGTAAGACGGAATCGGGTATGATATCATCACAACATAACATATTTTGGTAAGTGGTGGGGGAGTGGATTATGGGAAATATTTTGGCGTATGGGTCACTTTACACTTATCAAGACTACTTAGGATGGCCTTCTGATGAGCGATGGGAAATCATTGACGGTATTGCCTACAATATGACATCTGCTCCATCGTCGAATCATCAGAGGGTTATTCGAGAACTAGCCACAGCCTTTAATGTATTCCTAAAAGGAAAAGGCCGCGAGATTTTCCCAGCGCCCTTTGATGTGCGTCTCTGCGATCAAGAAGAGGATGAACAAAACGTAAAGACCGTTGTTCAACCCGATCTATCTCTTATCTGTAATAAACACTTGATTGATCAACATGGCTGTAAAGGCAGCCCTGACTTAGTCATTGAAGTTACATCGCCCTCTACAATGCAAGTAGATTTAAAGGTAAAATTTCGTCGTTATGAAGTAGCAGGTGTTAAGGAATATTTTTTCGGTTCTAACGGATTAGGTGCATTTAGGATCTGCCATACATTTACGCTTCGGCAGGCTTTTGCGGTAATTTAAAGAGTGATATGTATACTGACAAGTTTTAATATACCTTTACAAGAGAAATTACCCTATGCTAAACTATCTGATAGTGACTAGCATAAGGAGGATTAACAGAATGTCAGGACATTCAAAGTGGTCAAACATTAAACATAAAAAAGGTAAGGCTGATGCTCAAAAGGGAAAAATATTCACTAAGTTGGGTCGTGAATTGTTAATCGCTGCCCGGGCTTGTGGAGGAGATGTCAATGACTTCCGTCTCAAGATTGCCATAGAAAATGCTAAAGCACAAAACCTCCCCAATGAAAACATTCAAAGAGCTATTCAAAAAGGGGCCGGCGGAACAGAAGGTGCAACTTATGAAGAGCTGCGTTATGAAGGGTATGGGCCGGGTGGAGTAGCGATTATGATCGATATCCTAACGGATAATCGCAACCGAACTGCAGGTGAAGTGCGGCATATATTCTCCAAGAATGGTGGAAATATGGGTGAGACCGGCTGTGTAGGCTGGATGTTTGAAGACAAAGGGCAGCTTAGAATCCTGCGTGAGGGGCTAAAGATAACTGAAGATGATTTGATGATGATAGCTTTAGATGCAGGAGCTGAGGATTTTGAATCCGATGAGGAGGGGTTTGTTGTTTTAACTTCACCCCCAGACATGGAGGCGGTACGGCAAACTCTTATTGATCAAAAAATTACTATTGAAGAGTCGGTGCTTAGCCCTATTCCACAGAACTCCATTGAAATTACAGATCCGGATCAAGCCCGTAAGATTGTTAATTTGATGAATAAGTTGGAGGACCATGATGATATTCAGGGGGTTTATTCTAACTTTGAATTAGCAGAAGGGCTTAACTGGTGAGCTGGTAGTTGAACGAGTTCACTTTTTGCAGCGTAAAATTATTAAATTAAGCCCTCTTGGTAAGACTATAGTTATTTAAATTATAGTCAGGAGGGTTTTTTTCATTATGTCAAAGTGGAAAGTCATCAGTTTAGTTCTTGTTATTGGCTTGGCAATTGGCGGCATAGTACCTGCAGCAACTTTTTGGTGGTCTAACAAAGATCAGGCCCATTCGGTGTTGAATACTTTTGATTCGGAACAAAAATTGTCAAGTGAACCTTCCGAAAGAGAAAGCTATCATTTTGGTGTGGAGCAGGGAGTCCTTTCTGTGATCGAAGGAAAACCCGGCGAGAATGGGAATGTTGTCCTCTCAGGCTTATGTGTGGAGTCTTGGCCTAAGGAGATTGTAGAAATGGCCCATAAAGTTGAGTTCTATTCCCTAGATGAAGTTCAGTCATTTATTGACTCGGCAACGGAATCATTATGGCTTGAGTAAAACAGAATAGAGAAGAGAGAAAGGGAATCAGCCGTCTTCTGTCGAAATCTATATGGATGGAAAGGAAGACGTAAATGATTATTTTAGGAATTGACCCAGGAACTGCAATTATGGGGTATGGATTAATTGAGCAAAAGGGTAATGACTTAAGGCCAATCGACTATTCTTGCTGGCGAACTCCTGCTCACACGCCTTTGGCGGAACGGTTGCTAATGCTGTACGAGCAGATTGACCCTTATCTGCGTATGCACACACCCGATCATATTGCCGTAGAAGAGTTGTTTTTTAATAGCAATACTACAACCGCCCTATCTGTTGGGCATGCCCGGGGTGTTGTCTTGTTGACAGGAGCTCAACACAGCATACCAATTTATGAATATACTCCTTTACAGGTTAAACAAGCTGTAGTTGGGTATGGAAGAGCTGAAAAAGCCCAAGTTCAACAAATGGTTAGAGGATTATTAGGACTCAAAGATATTCCGAAACCCGACGATACTGCGGATGCCCTGGCGCTGGCAATATGTCATGCACACAGCTTTTCTTTGAACCAGAAGATTGGAGAGTTTAGATGATTGGAATGTTGCGGGGCAAGGTTTGGGAAATCCAAGGTGAGCGTTTAGTGATGGATGTACAGGGCACTGGGTACCTGCTGACGGTTCCCTATGGACTTTTAGCAAAGATACACCCCGGGCAAGAACTTATCGTCTACACTCACGTGGTTATGCGTGAAGACGATTTATCTCTTTACGGTTTTTCTTCATTTGAAGAGAAACAGCTCTTTCTTCAAATGTTAAGTGTTTCAGGAATTGGTCCCAAAGCAGCTATATCCCTACTTTCAACCTTTGGAGCGATACAGATTGAAAGCGCCATTGCAAGTGAAAATCTTAACTTGTTAACAAAGGTTCCTGGTATCGGAAAAAAGACAGCCCAGCGGCTAATTCTAGAACTGAAAGAGAAATTTAAAGGGCATAATTTAGCTGCTAATGAAAGCGGTTCGTTTTCTGAACCCTTGTCTCAGAGTCACTCTGAAGCTCAGGAAACCCTACTGGCTTTAGGATTTGGCTTGGAGGAAGCACGTCAGGCTCTGAGCCGGGCCTTAAAAGACGGCGGGGAATTGACGACGGAGGAGCAAGTAAAGAAGGCACTGCGTTTTCTCGCCTCCGGGCACTAATGTTGCTTCCCTATTGATTCAAAAATGTGTCCTCTATAGAGATTATTAATATGTACAGAGAAAGTAAAGGTCTCCCAATGTTGTGGAGGCCTTTATTAATGCTAGTCTCACAAGGACGTTAAATCATTTAATTATGCCTCAAAAGCAGGAGATTCAGGGAATAAGAAAGAATTAACATAGTTTGGGTAGTTGCGGGTCTGAATCAAAGGAGTTCCGGTAGAACCGGAGGATTTGCAAACAACCTTGCTCTGTATTATATTAAATTTTGATGGTTGCGAGAGGGGGTTAGAATATGGAAGAACGTCTGGTTGCGCCGCAGGAACAGCCTGTAGATCGCGAAGGAGAGGGATTGCGTCCTCAGCGCCTTAATGACTACATTGGGCAGAGAAAAGTTAAAGAAAATTTAAGCGTTTTTATCCAAGCCGCATCCACTCGCGGGGAAGCACTGGATCACGTTTTATTGTATGGGCCGCCCGGTCTGGGAAAAACAACTCTCGCGAATATTATTGCTGCGGAGATGGGGGTAAGTGTTCGTACCACCTCCGGCCCGGCGATTGAACGTCCCGGTGATTTAGCTGCGATTCTAACCGCTTTAGAACCCCGTGATGTGCTTTTTATTGATGAGATACACCGCTTAAGCAGTGCAACAGAAGAAATTTTGTATTCTGCCATGGAAGATGCATGTCTGGATATTGTCATCGGAAAAGGACCCAGCGCTCGCTCGATCCGCTTGTCCCTTCCACCCTTTACCTTAGTAGGAGCAACGACCCGTGCTGGACAATTAACCTCTCCTTTACGTGACCGTTTTGGGGTTATCAGTCGGTTGGAATTCTATGAAGTCGAAGATTTAAAGGAAATTATTCTCAGGGCGGCGAGTATCCTGCACTTAAGAATTACCGCCGACGGGGCTGAGGAAATTGCCCGCCGTTCAAGAGGCACCCCTAGAGTTGGGAATCGCTTGTTAAAGAGAGTTAGAGATTTTGCTCTGGTTTGGGAAGACGGAACTGTTACTCAGTCTATTGCCAAGGAGGCCCTCAATCGCTTAGATGTTGACCCAGAGGGCTTGGATCAAATTGACCAAAAAGCCCTAAAGACGATTATTAAGACATTTGCTGGTGGACCTGTCGGACTGGATACCCTTTCGGCGACAATTGGAGAAGAGTCGGTTACCTTAGAAGATGTGGTTGAACCATTTTTATTGCAAATGGGATTCTTACAACGTACCCCGCGTGGGCGAGTGGCTACAGCAAGGGCTTATCAGCATCTAGGGTATCCGATGCCTCAGAGTCGTGCCGAAACCGAGCTTTTCCCAGAGTAGTTCTATATGTCACTGACTTGCGAGCATATATGATGAGGAAAAAGGGCAATCTGAGCATAAAAGCAAACTTAAGGGTGTGAAAGCATGCTCCAGATGATGTATCGGTTGCTCTGTTTATGGATAGTATCCTTATTAATCGTGCTGGCGCAGCCCGCACCTTGCACCGCAAAGATGATCTCAGTTGAGCTTGTCTGGAATCTTAGCCAAGCGGGGTGGATCCAGGTAGACATTGATAAAGGGGATTATCTGCTTAAATTAGGGAATGAGTCCTATAAGTTTCCCGCTGGCTCGACTCTTCAGGTTGGTTGGGGAGGGTGGACTCCCGTCTTGAGGATAAACCATGAAGAGTTTAGAGTAATTGACGGTTCTTTGTTAGAAATTATCGCACTTAACTCCGGGAGTCTACGGATTAAAACTCCTGAGGGCAAAGCGGCAAGCTATCGTGGGGGATTACAACTTAATTGGCAAGATAGTCATTGGCGTCTGATTAATCAAGTTGACAGTGAAGACTACTTAAAAGGGGTAGTGCCAATTGAGATGAGCAACGAGTGGGCTAATGGAGGTCTTGAGGCCCTTAAGGCTCAGGCTGTAGCAGCCAGAACTTATCTTGTTAGACAGCTAAGTAATAGCAAGCTAATAACAGATTCGCCGGATATCCATCAAGCCTATTCAGGTTTAAGTGTAGAAGGAGAGGCCTCACAGGCAATCGAAGCAACGCGAGGGGAAATCCTTGTAGATGCCCAGACTAAGCAACCCATCGATGCCCTCTACTCATCACATAGTGGCGGGCATACCGAGGATGCTAAAAATGTTTGGGGAAATGCAGATCTCCATAATATATCCCATCCTGATCCTTACTCGAAAGGAGTTGGAGGTGCTGTCAATCATTGGAGATTTATCGTATCTGCGCCTCTCCTGGGTTCAACATTTGGGCTAGGCCCTGTACGAGAAGTAGAACTTAATAAGTTCCCTTCAGGAAGGGTAAAAAATGTAAGGCTGGAAGATGAATTCGGTCAGGCCACGATTGTTAAAGGCAGAGCATTTGTCCAAGCTTTCTATCCTTTTGGTCAACCGATACGAAAAGAAGCTTTTTTAGGAAGTTTATTTGAGGCTAAGACAGTTGTTTCAAACCGTAGTTTATCTAAAAAATCTATATCTGATGGGCCTTTTAACTCTGCTGGATATTCTGGATTTCTGGATTTAACAAAGCAGCCTGATGAGGGGCAGGGGCCATTATTGTCTAAAATCCTCAGTTCATCATTAGGAACTAACGATAAACCTCAGCCCTATGCAGTCTTTATTTTTGAAGGGCAAGGTTGGGGACATGGGGTAGGAATGTCACAATGGGGTGCTTATCATATGGCCCAATTAGGTTTTAAATATCAAGAGATATTGACTTATTATTATAACAATGTTCTTATATCCAAAGTATAGATGACTGTTTCAGTAAGTCATAATGAAGGAGCAAGAAAGATTGAATGTCTCAGATTTTGATTTCGAATTACCTGAGGACTTAATTGCCCAACATCCGGTAGAGCCTCGGGATACTTCCAGGTTAATGGTTGTTAATCGCGAAAGTGGAGAAATAGCACACCACACTTTTAGGGATTTGAAGTCACTATTAATCAAAGGCGATGTCCTTGTATTAAACAATACCCGGGTTATTCCTGCACGGTTGATCGGGGAAAAAGAAGGAACTGAAGTAAAAATTGAAGTTCTCTTGCTTAAGAGACTTGAACTTGATGTATGGGAGGCTTTGGTTAAACCCGGAAAGCGTCTTAAGATCGGGCAAAAAGTAAGCTTTGGAAACGGAATATTAGTCGGAGAACTCCAGGAAATTTTAGCGAATGGGAACAGAAGGATTCATTTCAGTTATTCAGGAATGTTCGAAACTATACTCGATGAGCTGGGGCAAATGCCCCTTCCACCTTACATAACTGCTCAATTAGAAGACCGAGAGCGCTATCAGACGGTATATGCCAAAGAGAGAGGATCTGTTGCAGCCCCCACAGCTGGGTTGCATTTTACCCCTGAGCTCTTAGATGAACTCCGGATGAAGGGAGTGGAAATTGTTGAGATTCTCCTTCATGTTGGCTTAGGAACTTTTCGCCCGGTGAAAGTGGAGGATATCAGCGAACATGCCATGCATTCAGAGTACTATCGTGTTGAAGTTGAAGCAGCGGAGCAAATTAACCGAGCCAAATTAGAGGGGCGTCGTGTCATCGCCGTAGGGACAACCGCAGCACGAACCTTAGAATCTGTGGGACATAAGGGGAAGGTCACACCCGGTGAAGGGTGGACGGATATTTTTATTTATCCAGGTTATTTGTTTCAAATTGTAGATGTCCTTCTGACCAATTTTCATTTTCCAAAGTCTACTTTGGTCATGTTGGTTAGTGCCCTGGCGGGGAGAGAACTAATCTTAAAAGCCTATGAGAATGCTGTTCAGGAGAGATACAGATTCTATAGCTTTGGAGATTCTATGCTTATATTATAAAGCCCGATGCAATTGGCCAGAGGTTCGGGATGCTTTTTAAATTTAAGAAGGAAGTGAATAGGTTTGGCTGCCGTATATTTGGAAATACTTAAGGAAGATTCTCGAACGAAGGCTCGTTTAGGTAAGCTGCATACACCTCACGGAACTATAGAAACTCCCGTATTCATGCCGGTTGGAACCCAAGGGACTGTGAAAACTATGACCCCGGAAGAGATCAAAGAAATCGGGGCTGGAATGATCTTAAGTAACACGTATCATTTGTTCTTGCGCCCGGGGCATGAATTGGTTCGAGAGGCAGGGGGGCTTCATCGCTTTATGAACTGGGATGGGGCAATTCTTACCGACAGTGGCGGTTTTCAAGTGTTTAGCTTAGGAGATATGCGTACTATAAGAGAAGAAGGGGTTGAATTCAGATCACACATTGATGGATCTCGTCAATTCCTAAGTCCCGAAATATCAATGCAGGTTCAAATGTCTCTGGGCTCTGATGTGGTAATGGCTTTTGATGAGTGCGCACCTTATCCGTGTACTCATACATATGCTAAGGATTCTTTGGAAAGAACCACGCGCTGGCTTAAGCGTTGTAAGGAAACTTTAACTACGACGGATAAACAATCCTTGTTTGGGATTGTTCAAGGAGGTATGTTCGAAGATCTGCGACGACAAAGTGCGGCAGAGATCACGGAATTAGATTTGCCGGGCTATGCTATTGGGGGCTTAAGTGTCGGAGAACCCAAGGATATTATGTATGAAGTGTTGGACTATACCGTTCCTTTACTCCCGAGAGAAAAACCCCGCTATCTAATGGGTGTAGGATCACCGGATGCACTGATTGAAGGTGTTATGAGGGGAATCGATATGTTTGACTGTGTGCTGCCAACCAGGATTGCCCGGAATGGGACAGCACTGACTCGTTTTGGCAAAGTAATTGTTCGGAATGCAGGATCTGCTCGGGATTTTGGGCCCATTGACCCATCCTGTGATTGTTATACCTGTCGGAATTATTCTCGTGCTTATATCAGACATCTGCTCAAAGCAGAAGAAATTTTAGGCCTTCGCTTAATGAGCATTCATAATCTGCGCTATCTCCAGATCCTAATGCATGAAGTTAGGGAAGCAATTAAGGAAGACCGTTTGCCGGAATACCGGGAAAAGTGCTTTTCTGATTATGGGTATGAATAACAAGAAGTGCGCAAAAGCGGCTTATATTTTTAGTAATTCGGAAGGATTTTTGCTATGATATGGTGAAGTAGTTTAGGAGATAAATAAAGGAGGAATATAAGTTGAATCAATCTACCTTAACTTTAGTCCTGTATTTTGTGGTCTTTTTTGGGATAATGTACTTTCTCATGATTAGACCGCAACAAAAACAAGCTAAAAAGCGTCAGGAATTAATGAATAATCTTCGCACCAGAGATCAGGTAATTACAACCGGTGGGATCTATGGTAAAATCACAAAAGTCAAAGAAGACTCTGTAATGTTGCTTATTGCTGAAAAAGTAGAGATAGAGTTGGCCAAAAGTGGCATAGTAAGTGTAGAGAACCGTGATATTGAGTTAGAAAAGGACAAGTAGTTTATTCTATTAGTAGATTTAAACTTAGTAAAAGCAAGAATAGGCAAAAGCAAGTGGCAAGACCACTTGCTTTTTAAGCTTATACTGTACATAACTGTAAACGAGGTGAACACTGTGCCCTTCTATAAAGATCCCAAAAATAATGAAGAAATGTATGAAGAGCATGTGCGAGCAGATTTAAATCACTGGGTTAGGAAATTGTTGCAAAGGCCGGGCTTGGTGGAACGAACCTCAAAAGTCATTCAAACCAAGGTAAATGACAAAATAATACCTCAAAAAGTCCATACTGTAATTACCGCGACTGTTAAAGGATTGATTAAATCCGTGGTCTTTGGACTTGAGTATGTACCCAATAGTCCCACAATTTATGGAATAAGCTTACGAGAACGCGACTTGAAGGCCCAGGGCCTCTTAACCAAATATCGAAAAATTGCTGCAGCAGAAGGGGCCGGAACCGGTGCAGGCGGCTTTACATTAGCGGTAGCGGACTTTCCGGCTCTTATCGTAATCAAAATGAAATTTCTTTTTGAGTTAGCGCATATTTATGGGTTTTCTACCGAAGATTATCGAGAGCGTCTATTCTTGTTATATGTTTTTCAACTGGCATTCTCAAGTCAAGAGAAACGCCCCGAACTTTATAATGTCATTCTAAATTGGGATAAGAACATAGGAAATTGGCCGGTGGAGAAAGAAAGTTTGCAGCAAGTTAATTGGGAACAATTTCAGCGAGAGTATCGAGATGCCATTGATTTCCGAAAAACACTTCAGCTCATACCTGGTTTGGGTATAATTGTGGGGGCCTGGGCAAATTATGGGCTATTAGACGATTTGGGAATTGTAGGTATCAATTGTTATAGAATGAGAATTTTGGGAGGGGTTAAACTTTGACAAAGGTCACTCTGCAAGAAATTAAAGCGGATCCTTATGTACAAGCTCTTATTGATGCCGGAAACCGCCATCTTGCGGCTATAGGCTATACAGAGCATGGACTAAGGCACGCCGGCCTGGTCTCTCATATTGCGTCAAATATTTTAGAGAAAATGGAGCATTCCGATAGGGAGTGTGAACTGGCTGCTATTGCCGGCTATCTACATGACATTGGAAATGCCGTGAACCGTGTGGATCATGCTCACTCCGGGGCAATTCTGGCGGCAGGAATATTGGAACGCCATAAGATGAATCCCGAGGAAATCGCAATCATTATTGGGGCAATTGGAAATCATGATGAGCAAGATGGTAACCCGGTTAATGTTATTTCAGCGTCCTTGATTTTAGCTGATAAATCAGATGTTCACAGATCCAGAGTAAGAAATTCAGAACCGGTAAAGTTTGACATTCATGATAGAGTTAATTATGCGGTTAAGAAATCCTTTCTGCGTGTTTATCCAAAAGAACGTATTGCTTTAGAATTAACAATTGACACGGAAATTTGTCCGGTTATGGAATACTTCGAGATATTTCTGGCACGGATGCTTCTTTCCCGCAAAGCTGCGATTTTTTTAGAGACAAAATTTGAATTAAAGATTAACGAGGTAAAGCTACTCTAATAGTGAATTTTCTGTGGCATTCCCTAATTTTCTCAGATTACTGGTTATCGAAGATTGACATTGCAAACTTGAAGGTTCTATAATGGAGTTTGGCATGGGCAAGTCCCATAACAATAAAAGGGAGGAAGGCAGATGAGACGGGGAAACATCATCAAACTGATAGTGCTGGTGCTTCTTGTAGCGGTAGCTACAGGTTTATCGATTAAGCCCCTTGTGGATCCCGTAAATGGAATCCCGTTGGGACTTGATCTACGCGGCGGGGTACATCTAGTACTTCAGGCAGAGCAGGATAAAGAAGGCAATCAAATTACGAATGACGATATTGACAAAGCGAAAGCGATTATTGAGAACAGGGTTAACGATATGGGAGTTTCCGAACCCATCGTTCAGGCAGACTATGGTAAGAAAAGGATTGTTGTTGATTTAGCAGGTGTTACAGATCCGGATAAGGCAGTTAATATCCTTAAAACTACCGCTAAATTAACCTTCAGAGATGCTCAAGGAAAGGTTCTCTTGCAAGGAGACGATTTAAAAGATGCCAAGGGCGGACAAGGTCAAGGCGGACAAGGGTATGTGGTAAATTTAACCTTTTCCTCTGAAGGGGCGAAAAAGTTTGGTGATATAACAACCCAGTTAGTGGGGCAGAGACTAGGTGTATATCTTGATGAGGAACTCTTGACCAATCCAACCGTTAACACACCGATTCTTAACGGTCAAGCAGAAATTACCGGCTATGCTACTTTAGATGAGGCAGCTGCTGATGCAGTTCTCATGCGTTCAGGATCGTTGCCTGTGAGCTTAAGTATTGCTGAGAAACGCCAAGTGGGAGCATCTTTAGGTGTAGACTCGTTAAACAAAAGCATTCATGCAGGTATTTACAGTTTGATTTTTATATTTCTCTTTATGTTGATTTACTATCGCTTGCCTGGTGTTGTAGCTGATTTTTCGCTAATAGTATACGGTCTTATTGTCTTATGGGCCTTTTGGGGGTTCAAGGTGGTATTGACTCTTCCGGGTATTGCTGGTTTCATTCTCTCTATTGGAATGGCTGTAGACTTTAATATCATTATATATGAGCGGGTAAAAGAAGAAATCCGGGCAGGGAAATCGATTCGAGCCGGTGTGGAGTCTGGGTTTAGCCGAGCTTTTATAACTGTTATTGATGCCCACGTCACGACTCTTATCGCAGCGTTTACTCTTTATCTCCTCGGGAGCGGTTCTGTTAAAGGATTCGCATTAACCCTGGGTATCGGGATTCTTGTTAGTTTATTTACTGCGATTACCTTTACTAGGCAGGTATTACGCTGGGTAGTGGGAATTAGCCCTAAAATGAAAACATTCTGGTTTGGTGTTAGGGGGGATGTGTAATGACGAAGACTGGACATTCAGCAACCTATGAAGAGGTTCAGAAGTTACATCCACTTTATTTTAATATTGTAAGAAGACGGTTTTGGTGGTTCGCAATCTCTCTTTTAATTATTATCCCGGGGATTATTTCCTTGTTCCTCCAAGGGCTGAATTTGGGGATAGATTATACTGGTGGAACGATGCTTGATATAACCTTTAATAAGGCGGTGACGCAAAGCGCGATATCAGATACCATGAAATCTGTTGGGTTGGAAGGGCCTGTACAGTTGTCCAATGGTGAAACAACTGCCTTAATCAGAACTGAAGCCCTCGAAGAAGATAAACGAAGTGAATTGCTGAACGCCTTAGAGACTAAGGTTGGGGCTTTTGACAAAGCGTCCATAAAAGAGGATAAAGTAGGCCCTGCTATGGGACAAGAATTGACCAGAAATGCTATATATGCCTTGATTATTGCCATGGGAATGATGATCCTCTATATTACTATTAGATTCCAGTTTGTCTTTGCTATCTCTGCGATATTAGCTTTGTTACACGATGTTTTTGTGGTTGTCGGGGTTTTCTCGCTGTTTCGCTGGGAAATTGATGCAACCTTTGTGGCTGCAATCTTGACTATTGTTGGTTACTCCATTAATGATACAGTGATTATTTTTGACAGGATTCGGGAGAATGAACCCAAGATGAGGCGGGGAGACAGTTATGAGGATATGGTGGACAAATCTGTTTGGCAGACTATGCGTCGGTCAGTTAATACTGTCATAACTGTATTAATTTCTCTGTTTGCGGTATTTATCCTAGGTGGAGAATCGACAAGAATGTTTTCTTTAGCTATGTTGATAGGGGTGTTTTGTGGAGCCTACTCCTCAATTTTCATTGCTAGTCAAATACTTGTCGAGATAAAAAGACACATGAAGAAAAAGCCTCGCTCAGGTGGTAAGGTGGCTCAAGCCACTACAAAATAGTTGTTCGTATTTAAAGAGATCTCAAGCTAAGCTTTGGGATCTCTTTTTCTTAAGAAAATGAACTACATTTTCATCCCACCCTCTGAACAGGCAGGTTCATGGAAGTTTATATAGAAATAAAGTTTTAGTAAAGGATATAAGACTGATGAAATTAAGAATATATGTTAGAATAATTGCGACAAGTAATTTTGTTTAAATATCTCAAGCAAAGGGAGCTAGCGCTGTGAACAAAATTGTGAAAAAGCTATTATTGGTGGTCTTTTTTCTGATTGGACTTGGCATTAGTGGTTGTAGTGATGAGAAAGCTTCAAATGTCACTTCTCAGTCTACACTATCCTTCGATGAATCTAGTTTGGCTAAGATTGAGTCATCTAATATTACCGCCAAAGTACAAGATCTTCGGGAAGTTCAACAAATACCGGTTCTTTATTATCATTCAATTATGTTGGAGGAAGGTAATGAAGTAAGAATGCCTCCCGAACAGTTTGAAGCACAGATGTCCTACATGCGAGATAAAGGCTATGAGAGTGTTAGTCTGAATGAATTATATAATGCCTTTTATAACAATGAAATTCTCCCTCCTAAACCCTTTGTGATTACCTTTGATGATGGTTATGAAGATAATTATACAAATGCGTTTCCTATTGTGGAAAAGTATGGGTTTACAGCTACAGTGTTTATGGTGTCAAGTTATATTGATGGAGATGGTTTTTTATCCTGGACACAGCTTAGAGAATTAGTGGCAAATGAATGGGAAGTTGCTGGACATACTGTAAGTCATCCCTACTTATCTCAATGTGATAGAAAAGCTTTATTTAATGAACTTTTAAGTTCCAAGGAAACTCTCGAAAAGGGTCTTGGTCAGCCGATAAAATTTTTTGCCTACCCATACGGAGATGTCAATGAGGATGTGGCGCAGGCGGTTAAGGATTCAGGTTATGTGATGGCCTTCACTACAAAACGGGGGTGGGTTGACCTCAGTCTCGATAAATGGCACCAGAAACGTGTTTATTGCTTTGCTAATATGGGACTAAACGAGTTTTCTCGACGACTTCAGGATTCAAACTACTAAGTGTGCTTAATGGACCCAGCTTTTGATGAAATCAAGCATAGATTAGAGGTAACGCTCCCATTTATTTGGAGAGGGTTATTTTTTTGATTTTATATGGAAAATATTAACACAATATCTGTTTTTTACATATCTTACTGTGAGCCCAAGAAAATAGAATATATTGGAATAAGGAGGTAGCTAATATGGCATATGGTGTTGGAGCAGTTGAAGGTGTAGAAGGTCTTGGATGTGGCAGTGGACCTAATTTCTTACCGGGAATTGCTGTAGTTGTAGTAATTATCCTCTTGTTAATTGCAATGGGTATAGTTTTCTAAATAAAGATCTTTTAACTTCTAAAAAATGAACTATAAGGAGGAAATACAATGTACGGATTTGGATTCGGCGCAGGAGCAGGTGCAGGTGCAGGATATGGCGGGCCATGCTGCCCAGTTACCCCAGTTGCCCCAGTCGCCCCAGTTGGCGCTGGAATTGGAGTAGGAATTATCGCAATCGCTATTCTAATCTTAATTGCTTTAGGCGTTATCTTTTAATAGTCCAGGCAAAAGACTCTAAACTTCGGTGGCGAAGCCCACAATAGTGAAAGCCTGATAGTGGGCTTCGCCAACCACAAAATACTAAAGGATAATTTAGGCGATGAAGGGCTCTACACTCATCGAAGCAGAACATGGATGCCCACTAATTGAGTGGGAGTTTTGAAACTGGATAAGGGAGGTCATAAGTATGTTTGGAGCAGGTGCAGGCGGATTAGGTGCAGGGATTGCAATAGTAGTCGTTATTATTCTTTTGCTTATTGCAATGGGAATCGTATTCTAAGTCAATTTTAGTAGTTTAATATATTGAGGAGGAGATATTATGTACGGATATGGTGTTGGAGCTGCAGGTTATGGAGCGGGCGTTTGTTGTCCAACCGCTGCCCCAGTTGGTAGTGGAATTGGAGCAGGTATTATCGCTATCGCAATTTTAATCTTAATTGCCTTAGGAGTAATATTCTAGACAAAATTGTAATTAAAGGAGGTCAATAATATGTTTGGAGCAGCCGGAGTTGGCACTGGATTAGGTGCAGGAATTGCAATCGTTGTTGTAATCATTCTTTTGCTTATCGCAATGGGAATTGTATTCTAATATCGTTTAGCATTTAAGTTGACATTTGGAGGTGAAGTTCATGTACGGATATGGTGCTTGCGCTGGCGCAGGTGGATATGCTGGTGCTGGAATTATAGCTATTGCCGTTTTGATTCTGATCGCTTTGGGAGTTATTTTCTAAGTAAATATTGCGTGTCTTTATGACCCCTGTTGATGAGGGGTCTTTTTTTGTTTTGAAATCCATAGCGCAGTCTCTTCACGCCATACTAGGTTACAGCAGGGGAAGTGGAGTAGTGTTATTGTTGGTTCATTATGTGTAGTCAGCACGAAAATAGATAATGGCACCGGCATATTGCTGCAGCGCCATTATCTCAGAATTTCTAAAAAGTCAACATAGTAAGTCTAGATAAAATTTATTAGTGTTAATTTATAAGATTAAAGTTTGAACAATATAAGAGGATTTACCCTAAGTTTTACTGCCTACCACCACCAACGACGAAATCCCCACCAAGGACCGAAGCCAAACCAGGGGCCGAAGCCAAACCAAGGGAAACCCCAACGTCCCCACCACATAGCAAAAACCTCCTTTAAATATCGAAATAATTCTCTCGTTTAGGTTTGAATTAGATCTACCTTGATACAGATTATGTAGATAGGAATATCTCCGTTACCAATATATGGGTAATTTTTTGAATAATATATCTTAGTATTAATTTGGATTAAGATTAGGTTGGTAATTGATGGGATATACTAATACGAACAAACAGTGGGGGGAAAGAGCTCTTGGGATTTATACAACTAGTTCTATTAGAGGGGATACTTCTTATCTGTGCAGGAATGATTTTCTTTGGAGGAATCTGGGGAACCTTTGCTGCAATAGTGGCTTTAAGCGGAATAAACCTTCTTTCTTATGATGTACCACAGTTTTGGTATTGGGAAATTCCACTAATAGTCGGTGGGCTTCTGGGAATTTTACTTCTGTTTACGGTTGGAAAGAGAGCAAATAAAACTCAAATTGTAGGAGGGCTTGTAGGAGGGCTAACAAGCTTAGTTATGTTTGGTGCCTTTGCAACACCTATTATTGCTATACTGCTATGGGCTTTAGTTTTCGGCACCGGGCTTATTCCTAAAAGTAAGAAGAGTCAGGTATTATGGAGCTTTGCTCCGACAATTTTAAGAATAATGTTAGGAATATGTGGGATTATTTACGGAAACATTCTCACTCCTTAGAGGAAATATACATTATTTTGATAGAATAGGGAGACTAAACAAAGCCTTGCTATTATGTATTTTTTTTGTTATCTTATACATAACTTATTATGTCAGGCATATAGCTGGGCTTCAGCTTTGGGGCAGCGGAGTAATCTGCGGGACTACCTTATTATAAGGGGTCCTATTTTTATGTAGTTTGATTCTTTAGCATCTCGTTTACTGAAAGAATTGATGAGGAGAGTTTGTCATGAATGAGAAGACAAAGGTCGCCACATTATCCGTCGTTTCAAATATAACATTGACTTTATCTAAGGTTATAATCGGCTTTCTTAGTGGCTCCGTTAGTATCTTGTCAGAAGGAATTCATTCGGGTATTGATTTAATAGCGGCCATTATTGCTCTTTTTGCCGTAAAGGAATCCGGGAAGCCTGCAGATTCATGCCATGCTTATGGACATGGAAAAATCGAAAATGTTTCGGGTACGATTGAAGCTGCGCTAATATTTGTGGCAGCACTAATGATAATCGTTGAAGCGATTCAGAAAATCAGAGAAATCCTTAGCGGCAGTGGAGGCCATGTTTCGGATTTAGGGCTGGGATTAGGTCTGCTAATCATGGCCGTCTCGGCGGTTATGAATTTCATTGTATCTACATGTCTGATGAGAGTTGCGATAAAGACCGATTCAGTAGCTCTTGAAGCAGATGCCTTACATTTACGGACAGATGTCTATACGTCTCTAGGGGTCTTATTAGGATTACTAATTATAAAATTTACTGGGTGGATTATAATTGACCCCATTATTGCACTTGGAGTTGCCTTTATGATTATACGAGCAGCGATTGACCTTTCCAAAAAGGCCTTTGCACCGCTAGTTGATGTTAGCTTGCCTGACGAAGAGCGAAGGATTATTGCTGAAGTGCTCCAACTATATGAGAAAGAATTTGTTGAATTTCATAAACTACGGACCCGTAAAGCCGGAGCAGAACGGCATGTTGATTTGCATTTAGTTGTTGCCAAATTTACCCCTGTGGTTGACGTTCATGAACTCTGTGATAGGATTGAACAAGAGATTAATGAGAAATTATCGATAACTTATGTCTTGATTCATGCGGAACCATGTAGCACCAGAGAGGAAGAATGCCCTGTTGAGAATGGGGTGACTTCTACCTGTCAGCGCTGCGGTTACAGACCCCGAAGGAGTAATCTGAGGTCAGAAGTTCGAGATAAAGAGAGATAAGTGAGGCATAATTGTGTAGAGTTGGTTCGGCCATCACTTTGAACAATCATCGGTGGGCTGGTCGTCCATTGATAATGGTTGCTGCAATTTTTGCGCTGTTCTATAATGAAAGTCTGGAGGAGATATTGTGAAACGCATATGGTCGGCACCGAAATCTTCCGGACGTAGGTCGGAAATACTGGGAAATTTATTAGGGGTTTCGCCGATTGTCTCAGAGATACTGGTTCAAAGAGGGTATGAAAAGCCGGAAGAGGCTATTGAATTTTTGCATCCGACCCTCTTAAATCTAAATTCCCCTTTCTGTTTTTGTGATATGAGGAAAACCATAGAGAGATTAACTTTAGCCCTAAAGCGTCAGGAAAAGATACTCATTTACGGAGATTATGATGTTGATGGAGTGACAAGTACCACTTTATTATATAAAGTACTTATAGATCTGGGTTTTCAAGCGGTGGCCTATATCCCTCACCGCCAAGATGAAGGTTATGGTCTCCATGCTGAGGCCGTTGAGCGTGCTGCTAAGGCGGGAGTGAGTGTTATAATTACGGTTGACTGTGGAATTACAGCAGTCGCCGAAGTTATCCAAGCAAAAACCAGTAATATTGATATCATCATTACTGACCACCATGAACCCGGTCAAGTGTTGCCGGAGGCCTTTGCTATTATCAATCCTAAGCTTGAAAATTCAGGTTACCCATTTCGTGATTTAGCCGGAGTTGGGGTAGCGTTTAAATTGGCTCAGGCCTTGTTACAATCTCTGGGAAACCTTGAAGTAGGCATTCAAACGGAAATGTATCTTTTAGATTTAGTTGCTTTAGGGACTATTGCAGATCTTGTCCCGGTAGTTGGGGAAAACCGGATCTTTGTTCATTATGGTTTACGCCAAATGGAAGAAACCAATCACCCTGGCCTAGCTGCTCTTCTCGAGGAGTGTGGTTTAAAGGATAAACCACTTAAAGCTGGACAAATCGGCTTTATGGTTGCTCCCAGAATCAACGCTGCTGGGCGGATGGATAGCGCCCGAGCGGGGTTGGAGCTGCTCTTATCCGAGGATCCCGAACGAGCTAGTGAACTTGCCCGGCAGTTAACCAAAGAAAACCAAATGCGGCAGGAAACAGAAAAGGAGATCCTTGCAGAGGCCGTTTCCTTGTTAGAGGGTAAACCGCTGCCCAGAGTTATCGTTCTTTCAGCAGAAAATTGGCATCATGGGGTTGTGGGGATTGTGGCCTCCCGCTTGGTAGAACGGTATTATCGACCGGTTTTTATGATCTCGGAAGATGGGGATGAGGCTAAGGGATCTGCCCGTGGAATTCTGGGATATCCGGTTTTGGAACAATTAAGTCAACAGGCCCATCTTCTAACAAAGTTTGGCGGACATAGACAAGCTGCTGGCTTTTCTCTCCTTACAAAGGATATTGAAAAACTCAGAGAGGGCCTTAATACGCAAGCATTAGCCTTCGATGAAGCTCTGTTTCAAGAAGTCTTACGAGTTGATTCCTTAGTTACTCTGAATATGGTCTCTCCAGAATTACTTCGTCAACTTGAGCAAATGGCACCCTTTGGACTTGGAAATCCCGGCCCAATTCTAGCTTGTAAGGAAATTCCTGTGCATTCCTTGGGCGCTGTTGGGAAAGAACAAAGTCATATTAAATTTCGCTTTGGATCTAAAGGAGAACAAGAAGGGATTGCTTTCAGAATAGGAGAACGTTTACAAGATCTTCAGGAAAAACAAACCTTGGATGCCGCTTTTGCTCTCGATTGGAATACTTTTCGGGGGCGGGAGGATGTTCAATTAATGATTAAGGATGTCCAGCCTGAGGCAGATTGGACAGATCCTTTTATCAAAGATACTAAAGCTGATACATATCAGGAAATAGCTGCTACACTTGAGGAGCCGGAAATAGAATGGTTAGATTGGAGATATATGCCGAGGTCTGAATGGCCATTACAAAAAAATGAAGGTTTATGGGTTTGGGACAATAGGGGGAGTATGCCGACTCTTCGACTTGGGAATGATTTGCCTAATAGCGATAATTCACCTAAAAGTCTCATCCATGACAAGCATCTAGATGGCAATGAACAAGTAATAGTTAAGCAAAACCTTGGCATGATACTCGGCCTGCCGCTAACAGGTGAGGATTTCAAGGAGGGTGTCGAAAAGTTTCGGGAATTAGGTATATTTCGTATTGCACTAGCAGGATTTGAAAGCCCTCTTGAGGAAAGAGTTCGTCAGCGTTGTTGTTTTATATCTCGGGATGAGCTCGTTCAATTATATCGGGAACTCCAGACCAAATCGAAAACGGCTAACCCCTTTATTTGGGGTGGGAATCAAAAAGTATCCCAAGCTCAAAAAGCTGCCTTGAAGATATTTGAAGAGTTGGGATTTATCCAATGCCTAGGCGGATCAGACGAGTTCTTTCTAAAATGGATTCCCGCGAAAAACAAATTAGAGCTGGACTCTTCTTCGCGCTATCGCCTAACCAAAGAACGGTTTGATGAGGCATTAAAGTTTCACAAAGAATTATTAAATACAGTGCTTAAAGTTCTGTAAGAATTACTCCATTATAAGGTTGCTGAACTCAATTTGAAGTATGCTTAAAGAAAGGCGGCTTAAAGACATGGATTTTAGAGATCATATTCGCGTCATATCTGATTTTCCCAAGGAGGGAATTTCCTATAAGGACATTACTACTCTGCTTAAAGAGGGGGAAGTATATCACCAAGCTATCGATGCTTTTGTAGAAAAGATAAAACCTTGGAAACCTGATGTCATTGTGGGGCCTGAAGCCCGAGGATTCTTATTTGGTGCCCCGGTGGCCTATGCCTTGGGAGTAGGGTTTGTTCCTGTTCGCAAACCCGGCAAATTGCCTTCAAAAACAATTTCAGAGACATATGCTTTAGAATATGGATTTGATACATTAGAAGTACATGCAGATGCTATAAAGCCTGGAGAACGAGTAGTTATGGTTGATGATCTGTTAGCAACTGGTGGAACAATGTTGGCAACAGCAAATTTGATCCGAAAGATTGGGGCAGACGTGGTTGGCATGGGTTTTTTAATTGAATTGGCATTCTTAAATGGCCGTGAGAAGCTGATCGATTATCCGGTTTTTTCACTGGTAGAGTATTAGATTTGCAGCTTTCTGAGTGGTAGATCAAGTGTTATTGCAAGGATGAGAGGAGTTCACCTATGTCCTTCCCAGAATTATTAGTAAAAATGAAAAAGAAGTTTCCGCAATCACGGTTAGCAATAGTGGATAAGGCCTATCACTTTGCTGAAGTAGCACATAGGAACCAACTTCGCAACTCAGGGGAAGATTATATCTTACATCCCTTAGAAGTTGCTCAGATCTTGGTTGAACTTGAAATGGATGAGGCCACAATTGCAGCCTCCTTGCTTCATGATGTAGTGGAGGATACGGAATTTACTATTGCTGATATAGAAAAGGAATTTGGATCAGAGATTGCTTTGCTTGTTGACGGTGTCACGAAACTCGGTCGAATCGAGTATAAGAGTAAGGTCGAACAACAAGTGGAAAATTTACGAAAAATGTTTTTAGCAATGGCTAAAGACATTCGAGTCATTCTTATTAAACTAGCCGATCGCCTGCATAACATGCGCACTTTAAAATATCACTCAGAGCAAAAACAAAAAGAAATTGCTCAGGAAACTCTAGAGATATTTGCCCCTTTAGCTAACCGTTTAGGTATTTTTCGAATTAAATGGGAGTTGGAGGATCTTTCCTTCCGATATCTAAAGCCTCAGGAATACTATGACCTTGTTGAAGGAATAGCCCTCAAACGGCGAGAGCGTGAAGCCTATATCAATGAAGTAATTGTGCAAATGCGGGAACGTCTGGATGAAGTGGAGATTTTTGCTGATATTGCCGGGCGTCCAAAACATTTTTACAGCATCTATCGTAAAATGACCACCCAAAACAAAGATCTAAGTGAAATCTACGACTTAATGGCAATTAGAGTTATTGTAGACTCTGTCAACGATTGCTATGGTGCCTTAGGGATTATCCATACTATGTGGAAGCCGATACCCGGTCGATTTAAAGATTATATTGCCATGCCTAAGCCGAATATGTATCAATCCCTGCATACTACCCTAATTGGACTGCACGGAGAACCTTTTGAAATACAAATCCGAACCTGCGAAATGCACCGAACTTCAGAATATGGAATTGCCGCCCATTGGAAGTACAAGGAAGGAAGTAACAAAGAGTGCGCTACCAAGGGATCGAGTGGCAAAGACTGTGGTAACAAAACAACGAGTGTAAATTTCGAGCAAAAACTCTCCTGGTTGCGTCAACTGTTGGAATGGCAGCATGATTCTCGGGACGCCGGGGAATTTATGGAGTCCTTAAAAATTGACTTGTTTGCCGATACGGTTTTTGTGTTTACGCCTAAGGGTGATGTGGTTGAATTGCCTGCAGACTCCTGTCCCGTAGACTTTGCTTATCGAGTTCATACGGACGTAGGTCACCGCTGTGTAGGTGCCAAGATCAATGGCCGAATTGTTCCGCTTGAGACAAAATTAAATAACGGAGATATTTTAGAAATTCTTACCTCAAAACAAGGGAGCGGCCCCAGCCGAGATTGGCTGTCTTTTGTAAAAACCTCACAAGCTAAAAATCGAATTCGTCAATGGTTTAAGAAAGAACAGCGTGAAGATAATATCATACGCGGGCGTGAAAACTTGGAGCGTGAGGTGCGTAAGTTAGGCCTTGATCCCGCAGCTGTCCTCAAGCCGGAAAGTCTTATGGTTATTGGGAGGAATTACAACTTTGTTGGATTGGATGATCTATACGCTTCCATAGGAGATGGCGTACTGACCACCAATAAAGTTTTAATGCGCTTGCGTGAGGATCTTACCAAAGAAGAACGAGAGAAAATGCAGCTAGCCGCCCTTCAACAGGGGGAAGGTAAAGCACCGGCTCAGATTTCTTACGGGAAAGCATCCCATGGGGTTAGGGTTAAAGGTGTCGATAATGTACTGATACGTTTTGCCCAGTGTTGTAATCCTCTGCCTGGTGATTTGATCATGGGTTACATTACCCGTGGGCGAGGAGTTTCTATTCATCGTGAGGATTGCAGCAATGTCCTTAGTCACTCTGATGAAGAAAGTGATCGGATCGTTGAGGTTATGTGGGCAGAACAAGCAGACTCCACTTACCCTGTCGATATCCAAATCTATGGTATGGATAAGCCGCGTTTGGTCACGGAGGTCATGAATACAGTTTTAGATACCCGCACACATATTCTTGGGATCAATGCTCGAGTTGGTAAAGGGGATGTAGCCCATATCCAGCTGCGAATTGAGATTAGGAATCTAGAGCACCTTAAAATGGTTATGCAAAAAATACGTAAGGTGAAAGACATCACTGAGGTCAAGCGAATCCATTCGGGAGGAACCTAAAATGCGCAGTGTCATTCAGCGTGTAAAAAGAGCTTCTGTAACCGTGAACGGTGAAAGGGTGGGCAATATTGCTGAGGGTCTTTTGGTGCTCCTGGCAGTCGGTCAGGATGACGGAACGGACGATTTAAACTGGATGATTGACAAACTGGTAGGGCTACGAATTTTCGAAGACCAAGAGGCCAAAATGAATCGCTCTGTTCAAGACGTGGGGGGAGAAATTCTTATGGTATCCCAATTTACTCTTTATGGTGATTGCCGTAAGGGGAAACGCCCCAGCTTTTCGACGGCTGCGCCGCCGGATCAGGCTAAGGCTTTGTTCAATCAAGGGGTAGAGAGAGCTCGAAGTTACGGCCTAAAGGTTGAGACTGGGGTCTTCCAAGCAGAGATGGACGTTGAACTGGTTAATAATGGACCTGTGACGATACTCTTAGATAGTAAAAAGAATTTCTAAGGAGGTTTATTGAATGCTTGAAGGGCGAGCTATGGGTGCCATGGGGGCAAATTGTTATTTATTCTCTTGTGCAGAAAGTAAGAATGCTGTGGTTATCGACCCGGGTGCTGACGGGAAACGGATTTATCGCTGGATATTGGAGAAGGGTCTCAAAGTTGAATATATCCTGCTGACTCATGGACATATTGATCACATTGGTGCAGTGGATGAACTTCGAGAGTTATTGGGCAATGTAAAAGTCGGAATTCACGAGGGCGACGCGGGAATGCTAACTGATGGGAAAAAGAATCTGTCCAGTTATTTTGGACCTGGGCTGACCCTTAAGAAGGCAGATCTCTTGCTTAGTGACGGGCAAGAACTTATGATTGGCAAAGAACAACTAAAAGTTATAGCCACACCAGGTCATTCTCCGGGTAGTGTTTGTTTTCTGTGTTCTGACGGGTTGATTAGCGGGGACACCCTGTTTGCCGGTTCGATTGGCAGAACTGATTTTCCGGGAGGGTCAATGGATCAGCTTTTAAGTGGGGTCAAGAATAAGCTTTTGCTGCTTCCTGAAAATACTCGAGTTTTCCCCGGCCATGGAGAGGAAACCAGTATCGAGGAAGAAAAGCGGGATAACCCGTTCTTAGTGTAACCCTCATGCTTTATTGACAACCCCAATTGTATTTGATAAAATATATCGATCAATGGTAAACGTCTGTTACCACAATCGCTTAAAATATCAATGTAGAAGGCTCAAAACACAAAACCTATTGGAAAATTCCGCGTTAACCTTTCTCCAGGGAGGGCTTGCATGACTGGAACCAGCCTGAAAGACGCACGGTAGGACAGCCAATAAGGGGGCCTTTTTACAACCGGATAGTCTCGTTAACGACTGTAAAGTGGGCGGAGTAATTCCGTCAATTAGGGTGGCACCACGAGAAGCTCTCGTCCCTTGCGCAAAGCAAGGAACGAGGGCTTTTTATACTATTAGTTTAAGGGGGAATATGATATGGCAATTCAGCGTCCTAAAGGGACTCAAGATTTATTGCCGGGAATAATTGAACAATGGCAATATCTTGAAGAGACCATTCGCTCAGTTTGCCGCGAATATGGGTATGAAGAAATTCGGACACCGATGTTCGAAGCAACAGAACTCTTTCAAAGAGGTGTTGGTCAGACTACTGACATTGTAAAGAAAGAGATGTATACCTTCCAGGACAAAGGGGATCGATCTATGACCCTGCGTCCGGAGTTGACGGCGTCAGTTTGCCGTGCTTATGTAGAGGACAAGCTCTATGGCCAACCTCAACCTGTAAAATTGTACTACATTGGTCCTATGTTTCGCTATGAGCGCCCTCAAAGCGGACGTTTTCGCCAGTTCCATCAATTTGGAGTAGAGGTATTGGGTGCTGACCAACCGATTGTGGATGCAGAAGTAATCAGTTTAGTTTGGAATTTATATAAACGTCTTGGACTAAGCGGCTTAGAAGTTCATGTGAATTCTGTGGGATGTCCGGTTTGTCGGGCCAGCCATCGTGAGCAGCTTCAGGAGTTTCTGATCTCTCGCAAGAAAGATTTGTGTAATGATTGCCAGGAGCGTTTTGATCGTAACCCTTTGCGTATCTTAGATTGTAAGAACCCTTCCTGCCAAGAGGTGACTGTAGGTGCACCGACAACCAGGGATACTCTTTGTGAGGACTGCAGTACTCACTTTGAGAAGGTTCTGGCCATTTTAGGCAGGGCGGGAGTTGTGTATCGAGTTAATCCTCGTTTGGTAAGAGGCTTGGATTATTACACAAAAACTGCCTTTGAAGTTATGGTCGAAGAAATTGGAGCTCAGAGTGCAATTTGTGGGGGAGGCAGGTACGATAAGCTGGTTGAAGAAATTGGCGGACCTGCTACTCCCGGGATTGGCTTTGCCATGGGCATTGAAAGGGTTTTAGCGGCCCTTCAGGTTCAAAATAAACTGCCCGAAGAAAAGCCAAAGCAATTTGCTATGCTGATCGCACTTGGCGAGAAAGCCCAGATTGAGGGGTTTGCGCTGCTGACTGCCCTGCGGAGCAAAGGCATCCCTGTTGGAATGGATTTGCTGGGACGTAGTTTGAAAAACCAACTTAAATCAGCTAATCGCCAGGGAGCCTCCTTGGCCTTTATCCTGGGAGAAGAAGAGCTGGATCGAAATGTCCTCGTTATACGAGACTTAACATCAGGAGAGCAGATGGAAGTTCCGTTAAATGATGCAGTTGAAGAAATATTTATGAAGTATCAGAGAGGTGTTTGACATGACAGTATTTTCAGAACGTATACAAAATGGTGAATTAGGATTAGAAAAAGTGGGAGAAACCGTTCGTTTGTTAGGATGGGTTCAGCGCCGTCGTGACCATGGGGGCTTAATCTTTGTTGATTTGAGAGATCGCTCCGGTATTGTCCAAGTGGTTTTTGACCCGGAGAGAATGGGTGCTGGATTTACAGTAGCAGAAAGCTTACGTTCAGAGTTTGTCGTCTCTATTCAAGGACAAGTAATTGCTCGTCCTGAGGGTATGATTAATCCTAACCTTGTCACCGGAAAAATCGAGATCGTTGCTTATTCGTTAGAAGTTCTCAACGGAGCTAAAACTCCACCCTACTATCTGGTGGATCAAGTGGATGTTGATGAAACCGTGAGATTAAAATATCGCTATTTAGATTTGCGTCGCCCGGAGATGCAGTCAGTGTTTAAAATTAGACATAGAGTTACTCAAATTATGCGTAATTTCTTTGACAGTCAAGATTTTTATGAAATCGAGACTCCCATGCTCAACAGATCTACTCCTGAAGGTGCACGGGATTATCTGGTTCCAAGCCGCGTACACCCGGGTGAGTTTTATGCTTTACCACAGTCCCCACAATTGTACAAGCAACTCCTTATGGTAGGTGGTATGGAGAAGTATTTCCAAATAGCTCGTTGTTTCCGAGACGAGGATTTAAGGGCTGATCGGCAACCTGAGTTTACTCAACTGGATGTGGAAATGTCTTTTGTTGAAGTGGAAGATATCCTTCCTATGATGGAAAAGTTAATGGTTAAAATTTTTGCTGAGGCTGTGGGAAAAGAGGTTTCTATTCCTTTCCCTCGTTTAACGTATAAAGAGGCTATGGATCGTTACGGGTCGGACAAACCGGATACTCGGTTTGGGATGGAATTAATTGACGTAGGGGATCTGGTTGGAAAATCAGGATTTAAAGTATTCGCTAATGTTGTTGCCGGCGGCGGGAGTGTCAAATGCATCTGTGCAAAAGGGTGTGCCGGGATGCCTCGTCGAGAAATTGATGATTTAGCTAAATTTGTGAGTACCTATAGAGCTAAGGGCTTGGCCTGGATCGTCATGGCTGAGGAAGGAATTAAGTCCCCCATTGCCAAGTTCTTTACTGAGGAAGAGATGGCCGCCCTAATTGATCTTACCCGTGCCGAGACTGGGGACATCTTGTTCTTTGTTGCAGATACCTATGCCGTCGTTTCGGATGCTTTAGGACATTTGCGTTTAGAACTAGCAAAACGCTTAGGGTTAATTGAAGAAGGGGTGCTTCAATTCTTGTGGGTCACGGAATTCCCACTCTTAGAATATGATGATGAACAAAAACGCCATATTGCGATTCATCATCCATTTACTGCACCAATGGATGAAGACTTACCGCTGCTTGAGAGCGAGCCTCTAAAGGTTCGAGCAAAGGCCTATGATATGGTTCTTAATGGAACTGAGCTGGGAGGCGGAAGTATTCGGATTCATCGTCGTGAAGTCCAAGAGCAGTTATTTAAGTTACTTGGATTTTCTGAGGAGGAAGCAGTGGCTCAATTCGGATTTCTCATGGAAGCATTTGAATATGGCACCCCTCCTCATGGAGGAATTGCCTTCGGCCTAGATCGAATGATTATGCTCCTAACTGGAAAAGATAATATTCGAGACGTGATTGCCTTCCCGAAAACTCAAAGTGCCTCTGATTTAATGGCCCATGCTCCTTCGCCAGTTGCGGATAAGCAAATTAAAGAATTGCATATACGAACGAATATTGAGGAGTCTGTTGCTGACAAAAAATAGTGTGGAATTGATGGTGGAAAATAGGGTCTTTTATTTCAAAATAACTCTTTGTAGCGATATGAAGAATCTTCTGAAGTTATTGACGTTTATTGGTCAGTGAAGAGTTGACACGGAAGGAAGCATTGGCTATAATATTAATTGTAGCTACCCCCTTAGGGTATCGGAGGATGCATAGCATGACGAATTCAACCCCCTATTCAGAATCCAAAGATGATATTGTACGTAGGCTTAAAAAAATTGAAGGCCAAGTAAAAGGGATTCAACGTATGGTCGAGAGTGACAAGTATTGTGTAGATGTCTTGATTCAGGTTGCTGCAGTTCGCGCTGCCTTGAATAGAGTTGGCACGATTGTCTTCGAACACCATTCACGGGGATGTATGCGCAATGCCGTGGAAAACAATAATCAAGAAGCTGCAATTGAGGAGCTTATTGGGGTGCTCGCGAAATTTATCAAATAAATCATAACTGATTAGGAGGAATTAAAAATGGCAGGTGCGAATGTAAAAACGTTTAATACAGCAAATTTTGAATCAGATGTTTTGAAGTCTGAGCAAGTAGTGTTGGTAGATTTTTGGGCTCCTTGGTGTAGTCCATGTCGTATGGTTGCTCCTGTTATCGATGAACTTGGCGATGAATATCTCGGTAAAATTGTCATCGGTAAAGTTAATGTCGACGAGAATGGTCCTATTTCCAGTCAATATGGAGTTATGAGCATCCCAACCTTGGCAATTTTCAAGGGTGGCAAAATGGTTGATAAAATCACTGGCTTCCGTGGAAAAGCAGATTTAGTAAAAATGCTGGATTCCCATATCTAATTTCGCATGATCCCTCTTTAATTAGAGAAGGATTAGCAGCAAATCAACTACTCAAATGCACAATGACGATAGGAATAAAAGCGACGCCCGATAAAAAGTTGGGCATCGCTTTTATTTTACTATCAAAGTATAAAACGAAGGTTATAGACCAAGCAGGCTAATAGGTGAAGAAGACAGTGTCTTCATCTGAAGCGTAACTCTATGCTGACGAGTTTCTAATTTATTTAGATGCTTTGGGATTCAGAAAACGATCTTTTCCTATTTCTGAGGGAACGTAAAAGGTTTCTCCTTGAGCGGATGAGGGCAGGTAGGTTTGGTCAACCCAGTGATTAGGGTAAGCGTGGGGATAAAGATACCCTTTTCCGTTCCCTAATTTGTCTGCACCTGGGTAGTGAGCATCTTTAAGCTGGGCGGGTACTTCTCCGGTAGGGTGTTTTTTTACATAATTCAGGGCCTTATCGATGCTGGTGACAACACTATTGCTTTTCGGCGCTGTTGTGATCGCCAGAACTGCCTGAGCTATAGGAATTCTTGCTTCAGGTAAACCTAACCACTCAAGTGCATTGGCAGCGGCATGGGCTTGTAGCATGACCATTGGATCAGCTAGACCAACGTCTTCTGAGGCGTGGACTATAATTCGGCGAACGATAAAACGTGGATCTTCACCTGCTTCTAATAAAACTGCTAACCAATAGAGTGCAGCATCAGGATCTGAACCCCGCATACTTTTAATAAATGCGGAAATGATGTCATAATGATTATCTCCTGATTTATCAAAGCGGATAGCCCGTTGTTGAATAGATTCTTCAGCAATTTCCAGGTTAATTCGTCGGATTCCGTTTTCCGGTGGAGTTGTCAAAACCGCCAATTCTAAGGCGTTAAGAGCGCGACGTAAATCTCCATTGGCAAAATTGAGCCAATGTTCCCAGGCGTCAGAGGATATTTCCACCTGATATTGGCCTAACCCTCGCTCTGTATCCTTTAAGGCCTGCTCCAGTCCAAGGCGAATTTCTGAAGGTTCAAGTAATTCAAGTTTAAAAAGCGTGGAGCGGCTGAGGAGTGCGGAGTTTAGTTCAAAGAATGGGTTTTCTGTTGTTGCTCCGATGAAGGTTATGGTTCCGTTTTCGACGGCAGGCAAGAGAGCATCCTGCTGACCTTTATTGAAGCGATGAACTTCATCACAGAATACTAAAGTTCGTTTTCCGTAAAGATGTAGTTCCTCTCCTGCCTGGGTAATAATTTCGCGGATGTCTTTAACACCGGAAGTAACTGCATTGATACGAACAAAACGAGAGGTTGCTTTAGCAGCAATCACTTGTGCTAAGGAAGTTTTTCCGGTTCCCGGTGGTCCATAAAGGATTAAGGATGAAACCCGGTCTGCCTCAATAGCTCGACGCAGGAGTTTTCCGGATCCTAATATTTGAGTTTGACCAATATATTCGTCAAGTGTTCGGGGACGCATTCGCTCCGCAAGGGGAGCGACTTGATGTTGATTAAATGTAGCTGAAAAAAGATCCATGATTACTGTTCCTTTCAATACTCTAAGCATCCCGAGGCTTTTTGATGAATTATATCATGCGGATCAGACAAATGCTTATTGTAAGTGAATTTGCGTTAAAAATTGTTACTCAGATCACAGTAAAGAGCTCCATTTTAGGCTAATATATTAAGTGGATAACTTCAGAAGCATAGTGAACATCAGACTTGACAAATCCCGAGTATTTTAATAAGATATAAACGAATAAAGAATATAAAAAGAATAAAGGTTCAGATCGCGGAAAAGAGGTGAGGGTGTTTGAAACTCTCGACCAAAGGTCGATATGGCGTAAAAGCCATGTTTGATTTAGCTCAACATATGGGTGAAGGTCCGATTTCTTTGAAAAGCATTGCAGAGAGGCAGGGTATATCGGAACATTATTTGGAGCAGCTTGTTTCCGGTTTGCGTAAAGCTGGGCTGGTTAAAAGTGTTCGAGGTGCCCAAGGTGGTTACTTATTGGGAAAAGAACCGGATAAGATCAAAATCGGTGATATCATCCGTGTATTAGAAGGGCCAATTGCCCCGGCTGATTGTGTGTCAGAGGAGGATCCGGAAGTTTGCTCTAAAGCTGAGTTTTGTGTCACTCGGACAATTTGGGAGAAAGTTAGGGATTCCATCGCGGAGGTTCTTGATTCAATCACACTTGAAACAATGCTGGAAGATGCCAAAAAGATTGAATCGGATCGAAGCTTATATATGTACTACATTTAGACTATTTGCATCAAAGTTAATTACAAGGGAGTGAGCCCAATGCGGAGAGTATATTTAGATCATAGTGCAACAACCCCGGTTGACCCTGAAGTGGCTTCAGTTATGATGACATATTACACGGAAAAGTACGGAAATCCCTCAAGTGTCCACGGTTTTGGTAGGGAAGCTAAACAAGCTTTAGAGCAAGCCCGTACTCAGGTGGCCGAATTAATCGGAGCTAATCCTAAGGAGATTACATTTACCAGCGGAGGAACTGAGGCAGATAATTTGGCGATTCTCGGAACTGCTGAAGCGCTTCGCACCAAGGGTAAGCATATTATTACTTCGTGTATTGAGCATCACGCTGTTCTAGAAACTTGTGAGCATTTGGAAAAAAACGGATTTGATTTAACCGTTATACCTGTCGACGAAGAGGGAGTAATATCCGTTGACGCCGTTCAGAAGGCTATCAGACCGGACACAATTTTAATTACTGTCATGCATGCTAATAACGAGGTTGGATCGATTCAACCTATTGCAGAAATCGGCAAGTTGGCCAAGGAACATGGAATTGTTTTTCATGTTGATGCGGTTCAGTCTCTGGGGAAGATTCCGGTTAATGTTGATGAGCTGAATGTAGACTTGCTTACTGTATCGAGTCATAAGATCTATGGCCCTAAAGGAGTAGGGGCACTCTATGTTCGCAAAGGAGTACGAATTGTACCCTTGGTTCATGGAGGCGGGCAAGAACGTAAGCGACGCTCGGGGACTGAGAATACTCCGGGAATCATTGGGTTTGGCAAAGCCTGTGAGTTAGCAGGGCAACGAATGGCTGAAGATGCGCAAAAGCAAATAAAACTCCGTGACAAACTAATGAATGGTATCTTAGACCGTATTGAATTTGTAAAAGTTAATGGACCTTTAGGGGAAAAGCGTTTACCCAATAATGTGAATGTCAGTATTCGTTATGTTGAAGGGGAGTCCTTGTTGCTCTCTCTGGATATGTTAGGTATAGCGGCTTCCAGTGGTTCGGCTTGTACCTCAGGTTCACTTGATCCTTCCCATGTTTTACTTGGTATGGGGTTGATTCACGAGATCGCCCATGGTTCACTGCGTTTTTCCCTTGGGCGTCAAAATACAGAAGAAGAAATTGACTATGTCCTTGAACAATTGCCTAAGATTGTGGAGCGGTTGCGAATGATGTCTCCCCTATATGATCAGGTTGTTCGTTCAAAACATGTATAATAAGGAGTGAGGAAGAAATGTATACAGAAAAAGTAATGGATCATTTTACAAATCCCAGGAATGTAGGGGAGTTAGAAAATGCAGACGGTGTGGGGGAAGTAGGGAACGCCAAGTGCGGGGACATTATGCGTATATATTTAGATATCGAAGGGGACATTATTAAAGACGTAAAATTTAAAACCTTTGGCTGTGGAGCTGCAGTTGCAACCAGCAGCATGGTGACTGAAATGGTTAAGGGAAAAACCATTGATGAAGCAATGGAAATCTCCAATAAAGCTGTAGCTGAAGCGCTGGGGGGACTTCCCGAGTCGAAAATGCATTGCTCTAATTTGGCTGCGGATGCCCTGCATAAAGCTATCGAAAATTATCGCGATAATCATCAAAAAAAGGAATAGATGAAAAATGACTCTGGCTGCAAAACCTAAAGTTGTTGTGGGTATGAGTGGCGGTGTGGATAGTTCCATGGCCGCCGCTTTGCTCAAAGAAGAAGGCTATGACGTGATTGGGGTTACTTTACAGATCTGGGATCCAACAGGTCCAGAAGTCGAAGGGGGTTGTTGCTCTAACTCGGCTATCGATGATGCCAGAAGAGTTGCTTTTATACTTGGAATTCCCCATTACGTCATGAACTTTCGTTCTTATTTTAAGGAGACTGTGGTAGATTATTTCACCCAGTCTTATTTCTATGGAGAAACCCCAAATCCTTGCTTGGCCTGTAATAGGCATGTTAAATTTGGAGAGATGCTGCGAAAAGCTCGTGGATTAGGAGCTGAGTTTATCGCAACCGGTCATTATGCCCAGGTGCTTAGGGATCCGAACAGTGAACGCTTTCTTTTAAGCAGAAGCGCAGATCAACGCAAGGATCAGACCTATGCTCTGTACATGTTGACCCAAGAACAGCTTAAACATACCTTATTCCCTCTAGCGGATTACAAAAAGGAGCATATTAGGGAAATGGCCAGAGAACGTGGCCTTGGTGTGGGAGATAAACCTGAAAGCCAAGAGATCTGTTTTATCCCTGACGATGATTATGCTTCTTTTCTAAAGGAACGCTCGGAAATTCCTATTAAGCCCGGTGATTTTGTTGATCTGGCAGGAAAAAAGCTGGGTCGGCACGAAGGTATAATCCATTTCACCGTTGGACAGAGAAAAGGTCTAGGAGTTACCTTTGGTAAGCCAATGTTTGTCGTCGGACTAAATCCTGAGCGTAATGAGGTGGTCTTAGGTGAAGATAAGGATGTCTTCACAGATACCCTTTGGGCCGAGGATCTTAATTGGATATCTATACCTGAGTTAACCGAACCTATAAAAGTCCATGCTAAAATTCGTTATAACTCATCTGGTGCGCCGGCTACAATTATTCCGGGAGAAATCGGATCAGGGTATGGAGTAATGGTTCAATTCGATGAACCTCAGCGTGCAGTGACTCCGGGGCAGGCAGTGGTCTTTTATCAAGGAAACTTAGTGGTTGGCGGGGGGAAGATTATCTCTGATCCTCGGGGCCGAGATCGAGGTTCGAAGTCCGTGGTTCGTGATTAGACTTAGGTATGAATAAAGTTTGATGTAGCAGGGCAGAGTATAGATAGAAATTATTTTCAGCGAGGTGGAAGAACGATGAGACGCTCTCGTGAGATTGTCGGATTACCAGTCTTGGATTTAAAGAGTGGAAATTCTATAGGTTGGGTACATGATCTGGTTCTTGACAATGATAGAGATGAGGTAGTCGGAGTTCTCCTGGAAGGTGGGCACTTTTTCCACTCTGCGAAAGGTATTCCTCGGAAGGCTATTGTGACTGTTGGCAAGGACGCCCTTACTGTTAATGAAAAGACTATAGAAGAACTTAAGGGGACACGGTGGTCTGACAAAGTAGGTAATGAAGTCTATACTCAAGGTGGAGACGCAAGAGGTACAATTGAAGATGTTTTTCTTGATGATTCCATAGAAAAAATGGTTGGATTCGAGATTTCCGACGGTCTTTTCTCTGACCTGCTTCATGGGCGGGGAACGATTCTGAAGCCGCATGTTATGATCGATGGAAAAGATATCTTAATTGTTGATAACCAAGTATCCCCCTTGGATCAAGCAAATGAAGGGGGAATGCGATCATGAATTGTCCGGTTTGCGGTGGAAGAGCTATAGGGAAAGTTGGCGTTGAGCAGTTTTATTGTTGGGACTGCTGTGTTGAGTTTGCTACCCAAACAGATAAAGTGGTTATATATGATTTGGCTGAGGACGGTTCTCTAGTTGCCTGGGATGATCCAAGCCTTAATCCAAATGTTTCTTGTGCTGCTATTGAGTGACTTGTTTATATTTATTTCACTTATCCTATGGATAATAAAAGCGCGCATCGCGCGCTTTTTGATTTTTGTAAGAGCTCTCTTGTTTTTAGGAAGGCCTTTAGGCCTTTTGTCTTCAATGTCAAATAGAGGTTTGAGTTTTTGTTAGAACCTTGAAAGGAAGTGTGCTTTCTTGGCTTATGAAATCTAAGAATTATAAGTGGATTTTCGTAGGAATATGTTCCCTGCTGGGGATGTTGATTCTTTTCAGGGTAAGAGCAATTCTCGGTCCGTTTTTCTTGGCTTTTGTGCTTGCTTATTTGTTAAATCCATTAGTGAATGCTCTTGAGGGTTATAAAATAAGCCGAAATAAAGCCATTGCCCTTGTTTTTATCTTAATCATTACTTGCTGTGCTACGGCTATTTTTTTGGTGATTCCTATAATATATAATGAACTGAGTAAATTAGTAGTAATCTTGCCTCAGACGATTCAGTCAGTTACGGATACTATAGAGGAATTTAGAAACCAATTCAAGGCCACAGGTTTACCTAGTCGGGTTGCCCTCGTCTTAGATGAACATTTGGTTGAAGGGGAGAGTATTCTTGCTGACCGACTTAATCTTTTTTTAGATAATTTGCCCAAAGCACTATCCTCAGTGACTCTTTACATGCTATCACCGGTGATTGCCATCTATTTTTTGGCTGACTGGAAGGACTTAAGAGAAGGGTTTTTCCGGATTATCCCCCAACGCTGGAGGATGGAATGGAGACGGTTATGGCAAGATATTAACCATGTTGTCAGGCAGTATTTAAGAGGAGATCTATTTGTCGCCATAATCGTGGGGACTCTTATAGGCATAGGTGTAAGGTTGGTTGGAATGGATTATGCCCTCTTAATCGGACTTATCTGTGGAGTTTTTGACCTCATTCCTTATTTTGGGCCGGCTATTGGAGCGGTTCCTGCGGTACTATTGGCCTTAACCCATTCCCCGGTTATGGCTTTAAAGGTAGGTTTGATTATTTTCTTTGTCCAGCAACTGGAGGGAAATGTAATATCACCAAAGCTTATGGGTGACAGTGTCGGTCTTCATCCTCTCTGGATTGTATTTGCCCTCTTAGCTTTTGGAGAGATTGCCGGTTTTTGGGGCTTGTTTTTAGCGGTTCCTTTGGCTGCGGTTATTCGAGTTGTTTTTAAACATATTTATTTTCGGCTGGTGTCAACAAAAGTTTAATCTAGTTGACAAATAAGACATCCACTGTATATACTTGATAAACAATGGAAATTTTATAGTTTAAGTGAGAAAGTTAAAAGTATCGATAGCCCGAAAGATAGCAGGGTGATCCCGAAAAAATCTCGTCCCTGATTTAAAGGGAGAGATTATTTTTTTACTATTAGAAAGTATAAACTTACGTTATAAACTGCAAGAAGGTTTAACCCGTGCGAAGACAGTGTCTTCGTCTAAGCATAAGTGCAACTAAGGCTGCCGCCTTCGCCTGCGGCTGCAAGAATGCTAATTCGTGCGAAGACAGTGTCTCCGGGCGCCAGCCAAGTTTTCTTTATTATTGAATTTAAAGGGGTGTTCATAATTGTATTCTGGTAATGAATTAAGGGACATGTTTCTTAAGTACTTCGAGGCAAAAGGACACACAATCTTACCTAGTGCATCACTTATTCCCAAAGATGATCCGACCTTGTTGTTAACAGTTGCAGGCATGGTTCCTTTTAAACCATATTTTCAACGCCAAGTTGAACCACCCATTCCAAGAGCAACGACTGCTCAGAAGTGCGTTCGTACTCCGGATCTCGAAGAAGTAGGTAAAACCGCTCGTCATCATACATACTTTGAAATGTTGGGCAATTTCTCCTTCGGCGATTACTTTAAAAAGGAAGCAATTCCTTGGGCCTGGGAGTATATAACCACGGTCTTAAAGCTTCCTGTCGAAAAACTATGGATCACAATATACCCTGAAGACATTGAGGCAAGAGAGATCTGGGAAAAAGCAGGTGTTAAATCTGATCGCATCGTAGGTGATCCGGAGAACTTTTGGGCAGCCGGGCCGACTGGTCCTTGTGGCCCTTGTTCGGAGATTTATGTCGATCTCGGTGTAGCCAGAGGGTGTGGCAAACCAGGTTGTGCTATAGGGTGTGATTGTGATCGTTTTCTGGAAATCTGGAATCTGGTCTTTATGCAGTATAACCGCGATGAGGCAGGGGTATTGACTCCTCTCCCTAAGCAAAATATTGATACCGGGATGGGCTTAGAGCGAATTGCTTCTGTGATGCAGGGTGTGGAAACAAATTTCGATACGGATTTATTCCGGCCGATTATCGATCATGTAGCTGCCTTGGCAGGGGTTAAATATAAAGAGAATGCTAAGAATGACTTAGCTCTTAAAGTTGTATCTGACCATGTCCGAGCGGTTTCCTTTATGCTTTCAGACGGCATACGTCCAAATAATGAAGGTAGAGGGTATGTTCTGCGTCGTATCTTACGTCGTGCTGTCCGCTTTGCTAAGCTCTTAGGAATTGATAAACCATTCCTGGAATCGGCCTTTAGAATTATTCAAAGAGACTATGCTCATGCTTATCCGGAACTTAAAGAGAATGAGAATTTCATTTTAAGCCACTTGAATTTAGAAGAAAAGAATTTCCAGGCAACCTTAGAGCAAGGCACTCAGTTATTACAGGAGAAGGTCAGAGGGCTTGTTGAAAAAGGGGAAAACGTATTATCCGGAACTGATGCTTTTTATTTATATGAAACATATGGCTTCCCTGTGGAATTAACCGAGGAAATGCTGGTAGAACAAGGTTTGTCTGTCGACATGGTAACTTTCGAAACTGCTGCTGAGGAACATCGCCTGCGGGCTAAAGAACAGTCGCAACAGATGCGTGCAGTAGTTGAGAGCACAGAGGTTGTAGAAAAGGCAAAATCTCTGGGGGCGACACCTTTTGTTGGCTATGATAAAGTAGCTTTATCTACACGAATAGAGGGCCTTTTTGTCAGCGGCAAGGAGGTACAGGATGCTGGTGAGGGCGAAGAAGTGCTGGTTTTCCTTACAGAGACTCCATTCTATGCCGAAAGCGGCGGTCAGGTCTCTGATGTAGGCCTAATTCGAACCCCCCGGGCGGAAGCACGTGTCCTCGACGTTAAAAAGGGCGTGACAGGAACTTTATATCATCGAGTCGAGGTTAAGACCGGGGTATTTCATGTTGGTGAACCTGTAGAAGTGGAAATTGATAACACGGACCGCTTAGCTACCACCAGACATCACAGTGCGACACACCTTCTGCAGTCGGCTCTGCGTTCAGTATTAGGAGAACACGTTCAGCAGGCGGGGTCATTAGTAAGCCCGGAACGCTTGCGGTTTGACTTCACCCACTTTTCTCCTCTGACGCCGGATAGCCTAAGGGCAGTTGAAGGGCTGATTAACGAAGCAGTTCTAAAGAATATGCCTGTTAAGGCGACGGAAATGTCCTTGAAAGAGGCTAAAGAAAGCGGTGCTACAGCACTTTTTGGAGAGAAATACGGAGAGAGTGTGCGAGTAGTGGGCATGGGATCCTTCAGCAAAGAACTGTGTGGGGGAACCCATGTAAGCAATACCGGGGAAATAGGACTTGTGAAAATCCTCAGCGAAGGTGGAATTGGAGCCGGCCTGCGCCGGATTGAGGCTGTTGCCGGCTTAGAAGCTTTGGCATATCTACGTTCTCTTGATGAGCAGGTAAGCGAAGTCTCTCAGTCTCTAAAAGCACAGCCCTTAGAGATTGGAAAAAGGGTTAACACTTTAATGACTCAAATGAAGGAGCTTGAACGAGAAATTAGTCAACTGCAAGCAAAGTTGGCTAAGAATGAAGTTGATGGGTTGTTAAATAAAGCGACTGAGATTGATGGAATTACCGTTATTGCAGCTCAAGTGCATGCTCCTGACATGGAAGGCCTTCGTCAAATGGCGGATTTATTACGCGATAAGATGAAATCGGGAGTTATCGTCTTAGGGGCTGCCAGTGAAGGAAAGGTAAACTTTGTAACGACTGTGAGCCCAACAGGTTTAAGTGGGCTCCATGCCGGACAGATTATAAAGGAAGTAGCAAAAATAACCGGCGGGGGCGGCGGCGGAAAGCCGGATATGGCTCAAGCCGGTGGTAAAGATCCTAGTAAATTAGGAGAAGCCATCGATAAAGTTCCAAGTCTTCTCCGAGGTTTTCTTAATAAATAGAGGAGAATCTTCTCGATAAACAGAATATCTACAGTTAATAGGAAAAGTCAGGACGAAAGGCGAAAGGGGGACAGGAAATGGATCGAATGGAAGAAACCATGATGTTTAAGGCTGTGGTGGAAGAAGAGATTTCTGCCCGGGATATACTACAGAAGGTGTACGCTGCCTTACAGGAGAAAGGGTATGATCCAATTAATCAAATGGTTGGTTATCTCATGTCTGGCGACCCTGTGTATATTACCAGCCATAATCAGGCGAGATCAATGATTCGTAAACTTGAACGCTTTGAGCTGATCGAAGAACTGGTAAGAACCTATTTACAAGAAAAATAGCGCTGGAGTTAGAACCCTCACTCAATGTGGTGAGGGTTTAAACTTTACGAAGCATTGAAGTGCGATGTGTGCCTCGCACCAGAGGAGGCTATAATGCGTCAAGTTAAGTTAGGGTTATGGGGAGCAGATGTCTCAGAGGTCTGTTTTGGAAGTTTAGCTGTATCTCCCTTACAAGGCCGTCTAACCGCAGAGGAGGGAGTTTCGGTTCTGCGGTATGCCTTTGAACAAGGGATTAATTGGATTGACACTGCGGAAATATATGATAACTATGAACAAATAGCTGCAGCTATTAAGCATCACCCTGAAGTCCGGATTGTTAGCAAATCTTATTCTGTTACGGCTGAGGAAATGAACATAAGTTTAGAGAAGGCACGAACTGCTCTTAATCGGGATACTCTTGATTTTTTCTTGCTTCATGAACAGGAAAGTGCCTTGACATTAAAAGGACACTCGGGGGCTTGGGAAGAACTCCGGCGAGCGAAGGAAAAAGGAATTGTACGTTGGATCGGCATTTCCACTCACGCAATTGAAGGGGTCCGGGCTGGTGCCTTATTGCCCGGTCTGGATGTAATTCACCCAATCTTAAATTATCAGGGTCTGGGAATTATTGATGGGACGTTGAGTGAAATGTTGGACGCCATTGCCTTTGCCTCAGATTTGGGCATTGGGATATATGCAATGAAGATTTTTGGCGGCGGGCATTTAACGAGGGATCCTAAAAAAGCCATCGACTTTATAAAAAGTATTGCAGGTGTTCAGGGAATTGCTTTAGGAATGTCCAGTCAGGCAGAAGTGGACTATAATTTGCTTTTAATAGAAGGGCAAGAAGTCCCTGAAAGTTTGCAAAAAAAGGTCAGACATAGAGAGCGAAAACTTTTTATTGCTGATTGGTGTCAAAGCTGCGGATTATGCGTTGAGGCCTGTCCTCAAGGCGCTTTGAGCATTGAAGAGACTGCAGTGGTTAACCTTGAAGCATGTGTGCTGTGTGGGTATTGCGGGAGGGCATGTCCGCATTTTTGCCTAAAAATTGTTTAGATTAATTTAGGAGGGAATCCTGTGCGGATTATGGGATTGGATTTTGGGTCTAAGACAATCGGTGTGGCCATTAGTGACGCATTATTTTGGACGGCCCAAGGGATTAAAACGATTAGGCGATCCAATAAGGAACTTGATGAGTTAGAAGAACTGATTCGGGAATATGAGGTTATGGAGATTGCCCTTGGTTATCCAAAGAACATGAATGGAACTATAGGGCCTAGATGTACTTTGACCGAGGAGTTTGCGGAGGTTCTACGGTCGAAGTTTGGACTTGAAGTCAAGCTATGGGATGAACGTTTAAGTACGGTTGCTGCCCAGAGGACTCTGTTAGAAGCCGATATGTCTCGCTCCAAACGTAAGAACGTGATCGACAAAATGGCAGCGGTGTTTATTCTTCAAGGGTACCTGGACAGTCGGCAAATGAAGAAAACTTAGGCCGATATTTGACAATCATTACCTACAATAGTACAATGACCATAGTCTTTAATTAAGAGGTGAATCATATGACTGACCATCCACATGACCATGAGCATGATGCTGAAGAGTTTGACACTGTCATTCTCACAGATGATGAAGGAAAAGACCATGAGTTTCTTCATCTAGACACATTGGAACTAGACGGCTCTACATACTTTGTTTTAATGCCTATTTCAGAGGATGAATCCGAGGAAGATGAGGCAATTATCCTTAAACTTGGTAAAGATGCTGAAGGTGGAGAAATGCTGCTTGACATCGAAGACGACGAAGAGTGGGAAAAAGTAGCTGACGCCTGGGAAAACCTAGTAGAATCAGAAGAAGATTAATTCGGGCTTATTTATTAATCTTAAATGAACGGTAACAAAGAACTCGTTGAGTATAACTCAGCGAGTTCTTTGTTTTTTTCTTGATAAGAAAATTCAGCAGTATTTAATTGTCTCTTCCTTAAACAATCAGCAAAGGATTAATAAAACTCTGTTTCCAATACTTTCACGAGTCAAAAGCTGTTAGTTCTACGAGATTCTTAGATAAACAAAAAACTCAAAGGAAAGACTAATTAAAAAAGAGGGGGTGAAGAAAATAAAGTGTTTTAGAAATAGGAAATTAAGTTATCTGTTCTTTTTAAGCATTCTTTGTATTTCATTGTTTAGTGGTTGTAATTCACTAGATCATACACCTGATTATTCTTCGTCTCAGGTACCTGATAAACAAATTTCTCAAGATAATCAAGTGGCTAAAGCTAAAACACTAAATTCGGTTATGCCAGAGGGGAGTAAAATTGACGATTTAGATTTAAGTGGGACTCCCTTAGTTGAGGCATCTACTAAGATTGAGAATTGGGCAAAGGACAAGCTGGAAGAAACCCGTGTACTGTTGTACAATAATACAGAGATTCCTTTGACTTTAACTGACATAGGGTTTGAAGTTGATACTGAAAAGACTATTGATCAAACCCAGACTAACCCAGGAACTATTCAGCCCAGCGTCTTTAAAGTTAACTCAGAGGTTGCCAGTCAAAAACTTCAAGAAAAGCTTACGAAATTTAATACACCGGCCAAAGATGCTGCATATAAGATTGAGAAGGATAAGGTAGTTATACAGCCATCAGAACCTGGTCGAAGGGCTGATGTTGAACAATTAATAAGTAAGATTGAAAACCTATCACTCAGTGAAGTTCCAACACGGATTGAAATTCCCATGGCTGAAGTATCACCTGCGGTCACAACAGAGTCTATTAAAGATTTAGCTTTTGATTCTATCATTGGCGAATTTTCAACAAATTTTCTAGTCAAGGAGCAGAATCGTTCCGCAAACTTGACTGCAGCTGCTAAAGCCTTGGATGGCAAATTACTTAAGCCCGGTGAGACTCTTTCCTTTAACCAGGTTGTAGGGCCTCGGGAACCGGGAACCGGGTATAAGGAAGCTTATGTATTAATAAATGGCGAATATGTCAAAGGAACCGGCGGGGGTATTTGCCAAGTATCTTCTACACTATACAATGCAGTATTACTAAGTAATTTAGAAATTGTTGAACGTATGCCTCATGCTGTTGTTGTAGGTTATGTGCCTCCCGGACAAGATGCAACCGTTAACTATCCCAATATTGATTTCAAATTTAAAAATAACTCCCAGAGTTTAGCATATCTACGAACTGAAGTAAAATCTGGAGTCTTAACAGTTAGGATTTGGGGTAAGAAGACTGGTAATACTGTTCGAATTGAACGACAAGTAGAGAGAGAAATCCCTTATACAACAAAAAGGCGGCTCGATCCTAAGCTTCCCAAAGGTCGAGTCGTTCGAGACCAAGGTGGTGTTAAAGGGATTGTAGTAAATACTTGGCAGGTTATCCGAGATGAGAGTGGCAGTGAAACCAAGAAATTTCTTGGCCGGGATTCATATGCTCCGACAAATCGCATTTTCCGCGTAGGAACATAGTGTTCGAGATAGAGAAAGAGAGAGTGAGAAATGGCCAGAAAAAAGAAGACCATGGGAATATTGACGTGGATTATTCTTCTTTCCGTGGTCGGGGGCTTTGGAGTATTATCTTGGTGGAGTTGGGCAACAAAGCCTTACTCCACCTCGGGAAACAGTGTGAAAATTACCATTTCTCCGGGAACAACTGCGGCGCAATTAGCTAGGGAATTGCAAGAGCGTCAGCTCATCCGCAGCGCGGAGATGTTCCAACTCTTGGCCCGTGAACGTCGAGATGATTTTAAACTATATGTAGGGGATTATCAGATAGCCCCCACAATGTCTCCTAAGGAAATGATAGAGCACCTAATTAGTGGTTCAACTTCTGTGGATACCAATATGGTGACAATTCCGGAAGGGTATACTACTGAACAGATTATTGAGCTTTTGGTGCAAAAAGGAATAGGGAGTAAAGGGGAGTTAACTAAAGTTGTTACGGAAGATTCGTTTCCGTATGAATTTCTAAAGGATGCGCCTCAAGGGATCCACCGCTTAGAAGGATATTTATTTCCAAATACCTATGACATCCCAGTTGAAACTTCTCCTCATGAAGCTATTGATTTGCTCTTGCGGCAATTTGCCAAAGAACTAACCCCGGAGGTTCAGCAACAGCTTGTTGCTATGAAGTTGTCTGTTGCTCAATGGGTTATCCTGGGATCTCTAATTGAAAAGGAAGCGGTAAGAGAATCGGATCGGGCCTTAATTGCTTCAGTTTTGTTTAACCGCTTAAAGATTAACCAGCCTCTTCAGATAGATGCTACAATTCAGTTTTTGCTGGGTACACCCAAGCCTAAACTCTCCTACCAGGATTTGCAGATTCCTTCACCCTATAACACTTATCTGCATGCCGGTTACCCGCCTGGACCCATCGCCAGCCCGGGGCATGCCTCGTTGCAAGCTGTATTGAATCCAGCTCAGACAGATTTTCGCTACTATGTCGCCAAAAAGGATGGTTACCATGTGTTCGCGAAGACCTATGCTGAGCATCTGAAGAATGTTGAGTTGTATCAGTGAGGGTGAAAGCGAGATGGTATGGCAAGCGAGATGACTTTTGCACGTTCACCCGAAACTCCGTTGCTGCTCACTGGATGTTAAAACGAAAACGCTAAACCCTTCTGCTTTCTGCAAGTTAACCATAGCGTTTTCATGTTTTAACATCGGCGTTCGCCGGACGCAACTCCGTTTAACGGGATTCACTTTGCAAAAGTCATCTCTGCTTTGTGGGAAGTTTAAGGAATGCTTGAAGGAACCTCTTGGGTGGAGCCTCTGTAACCCAGCGCTTTTGACCATCTTGAACGGCTATGGTTAGTTTGGGGTTAATACCTCTCAAGTCAAGTTTAGACTGACTTGGTCGATCCGCCTCCTTTGGCGGGACTCTTTAGGGCGTTAGTCGTAATCAGTTAACAGATTAGAAGGGCTAAGATTTATGAGTTAGTTGATAGATTTGTTCAACATCTTTGTCACCGCGACCGGAGATATTAACGATGATAATTTCATTGGGGTTCATGGTTGGAGCAAGTTTCAGGGCGTAGGCTACAGCATGAGCGCTTTCCAGGGCAGGAATGATACCTTCTGTTCGGGAAAGTCGGTGGAAGGCTTCCAGGGACTCGGTGTCAGTGATGCTTACATACTCTGCACGACCACTGTCCTTCAGATAACTATGCTCCGGTCCAACGCCGGGATAGTCCAGGCCGGCGGATATGGAGTGGGTGGCCAGAGGTTCTCCGTTTTCGTCTGCCATAACGTAGCATTTAAAGCCGTGAACGATTCCGGGAGCTCCGGCGGACAGAGGAGCAGCGTGTTTGCCGGTTTCCAGACCTAAACCTGCCGGCTCAACTCCTATGAGTTTAACGGAGGAGTCTTCTAAGAAATTGGCGAACATACCGATAGCGTTGCTGCCGCCGCCGACACAGGCCATCACTACATCAGGAAGTTTTCCTTCGGCCTCGAGTATTTGCTGGCGTGCTTCCCGGGAAATAACTGCTTGGAAGTGTTTGACAAGTGAAGGAAAAGGATGGGGGCCTACTGCCGAACCCAGCATGTAAAAGGTGTTCTCATAATTTACGGCAAAGTCCTCTAAGGCTGCATCCACAGCATCTTTTAAAGTACGTGTTCCCGATGTGACCGGGACAACTTTTGCCCCCAGGAGTTCCATGCGGAAGACGTTGAGGGATTGGCGCTTGGTATCTTCTTCTCCCATATATATAATGCATTCCATGTCAAAGAGAGCGCATGCTGTTGCTGTTGCTACGCCGTGTTGTCCGGCACCGGTTTCAGCAATGACCCGTTTAGCTCCCATACGTTTCGCCAGCAATGCTTGACCAAGAACATTATTAATCTTGTGGGCCCCGGTATGGTTAAGGTCTTCACGTTTCAGGTATACTTTAGCACCACCTAATTGTTGAGTAAGCTTTTTGGCATAGTAGAGAGGGTTGGGGCGGCCTACATACTGCCGTAAATAGTAGTCAAGCTCCTGATTAAAATCCGGATCATTCTTATGGGTTTCGAAAGCATCGTCTAATTGAGCTAAGGCATTTTCTAATTGGGGGGGAACAAAACTACCGCCAAATTCTCCGAAATATCCTTTTTCCATGGTTGATTCCTCCATCTTCTTTTAAAACTAAAAAACTTTCCGTCCTTCAAAGGACAGAAAGTTAATTTCCATTATGCCACCTTTTTGTATGGGACATACAAATGTATATTACCCATATCGGGATCTTAGATACGGAGTAGGTTCTCGGCAACAAGTAAGCAGATGCGGAGAGTAAGCCTCTCGATATCCGTGTCTCTGTAACGGGAAACCCCCGGTATCACCTACTTACTTAAAGGGTGTTCGGATTACGACTCCGAGATCCATTCAGTCTACGGGACATGTATCAGACTCCCACCTGCTCTGACTCGCTAAAACAGTCCTCAAAAAACTTACTAATTCTCTTCATTGTCTTGCATGTTAATTTTCTGTATTGTAATATGTCAGAAGGCACTTCGTCAAGGGGTGTTATGTAAAAGATTTTTTCTGTTTGATCTTATTACTTCGAACAGGTTGAATAAGGTACTATCCATTGATGTTAAACTATAGTGAAATAGAAAAACGATTAAAGCTTAAAGTTAGTTAGGGGAATATATATGAAAAAACCGGAACTATTGGCTCCTGCAGGAGATATGGAAAAGTTAAAATATGCGCTTGCCTATGGAGCGGACGCAGTATATATGGGGGGGCAGGCCTTTGGTCTGCGAGCTTACGCCGGAAATTTTGGTTGGGCGGAAATGGAGCAAGCGGTTAGCTGGACCCATGGTCTGGGGAAAAAGCTGTATGTAACGGTTAATATTTTTGCCCATGAGCCGGATTTTGCAGAGCTTCCGTCCTACCTCAAACACTTAGAGGAATTGAAAGTAGACGCTGCCATTGTTTCTGATCCGGGAGTTATTATGATGGCTAAGGAAGTGGCTCCTCGTCTGCCCTTACATTTAAGTACCCAGGCTAATAATACAAACTCCTATTCCGTCCGCTTTTGGATGAATCAAGGGATAGAGAGAGTGGTTTTGGCCCGGGAATTAACCCTACAGGAGATGAATGATGTACGTGCTAAAGTGGATGGGGGCTTAGAAATCTTTATCCATGGAGCAATGTGTATGTCATATTCCGGGCGATGCCTACTAAGCAACTACTTAACAGGCAGAGATGCTAATCGCGGGGAATGTACTCAGCCCTGCCGTTGGGGCTACGCACTTGTCGAGGAAAAGCGACCGGGGATTGCTTTTCCGATTGAAGAGGACGAACGGGGAACCTATGTGTTTAATTCCCACGATTTATGCCTCTTACCCCATCTTCCATTGTTAAAGCCAATTGACATTGACAGTTACAAAATTGAAGGGCGAATGAAAAGCGTTCAATATGTGGCTAGTACGGTTAAAGTTTATCGGGAGGCTATCGATACTTTATGGGTGCAAGGGGAAGAAGCCTTTCGGGAAAAGCTTCCACAATGGTTGGAGGAAATGGATAAAGTTAGCCACAGAGATTATTCACCAGGCTTCCTGTTTGGAAAGCCGGGTGCCAGTTCACATAACCTGGTTTCCTCTCATTATGTTCGAGATTATGATTTTGTAGGAGTCCACTTATCTGAAGAAAAAATGGCAGGACAAATCATTAAGACACCTGATGAGACCATCTCGTGGGTTGAGCAAAGGAATAATTTTAAGATCGGTGAAGTCTTAGAAGTCTTAACTCCCCAAGGAGAATGTTGGTCTTTCGAAGTAAAAGAGATGTGGGATATTGAAGGGGTACCGATGGAGGTGGCTCGTCATGCTCAACAAAAGATAAGGATGACTGTACCAAGGGAAATCCTGCCTTACAGTATTTTGCGACGAGCAAAAAGCGAGAAAAAGTAGTCAAAAAGTAAACGTAGACCCGGCCGGGCTTGTACCAAGAATCTTACGCGCGTAAGATTCTTGGTACAAGCTGAGGAGAAGCCTCCCACCCTATCGGGATTGCCCACAGTATGATTTGGATATGGGGGCGGAAAAATCGTAAGATTCTGGTTTTCTAAGAGGGAAAAGGAGTTTGGTTAGCAAACCCTACTTATCATAATAATTGTTTGTAACGAAAAGTGTTGAAGATTAAGGAGACGGGTTATGAATTTTGATAGTATTGAGCACTCAAGTCCGCCTATTTTGGGTCTGGATGTTGTTGTTAAAGCCCGGTTAGAAAGGGTGGAAATGCAGACGTTAGATAAGCTTGTCGAAGGCCTTGGACATCTGGGAATTGTTACGACAACTGATCGAGCCTTAGGGGAAGTCATGATTCAAACGACCAAGCAGTGTTGGCCGGATTTAAAGAAGGCCATAGAACAAATGCCCTTTGAGATAGAGTTTATCTAGATGCTGAGTAATACGGAGAGAAAAATTATGGAAACAGGAGATAAGTTAATGAATTTTTCCGAACCCCAAGGAGTCCAACTTTCGGATCTTGACCTGATCATAAAAGCGCGCATCGATCGTTCCCAAATCCAATTGCTTTGTAAGCTTGTCGAGGGATTAGGTCATTTGGGCGTTGTAACTACAACGAATAAGGCCTTAGGGGAAGTCATGATTCAAACCACCAGGCATTGTTGGCCTGAGTTGGAAGGAGTTGTGAAAGAAATGCCCTTAGAAATTGAATTTGTGTGAAGTAGCAGGGGGCGGTTTAGCGTTATCTAAACCGTCCTCTCTCTACTTCCGAACCATTAATTTTTTGATGGCTTGATCAAGTCCTTCTAAGGTTAACTCATACATGGGAAAGACGCTGCGTACCATATTTATGGTGTGAGAGCCGTGAACCCGATCCCAAAATTTTTCCGGTATGGGGTTAAGCCAGACATTATAAGGGAAATGTTTAGCCAAGCGCTGCAGCCAGGTAAATCCCGGTTCTTCGTTGCTAACATCCCAAAAAATATTGCCATCAATCATTGTCAGTTCACTGGGGGCCATAGCCGCATCCCCGATAATAATAACTTTGTAATCTGAACCCAGGGAATGCATAACATCATAAGTTTTGACGGCTCTTCTGGGGCTACAGCTGGCGTCCAGATGGAGCAACTCATAAAAACAATTGTGGAAGTAATAAAACTTTAAATCTTTAAAGTGAGAGGATCTATGCACTGCTGCAAACAATTGGCTGCATATTTGAGCATAAGGGGCCATAGAGCCCCCGGCATCCATTAAGACAATTAGTTTTACCGAATTTTTGCGGGGGCTTGTCCAAATAAGCTTTAGTTGACCGGCATTCTTACAAGTTTCATCAATGGTATCCTCTAGATCGAGCTGATCTTTTGCTCCATCAATACGTGTACTAAACTGGCGTAATTTACGTAACGCCACTTCAAATTGGCGTACTCCTAAGGTTTTGTCGTTGCGATACTCTCGGTAGTTTCGCTCAGAGGCCACTTTCACCGCAGATTGCCCATGGGACTCCCCGCCTATGCGGATGCCCCCCGGATGAAAGCCGGAGTGCCCAAAAGGGGAAGTTCCCCCTGTTCCTACCCAGGTATTCCCACCGTGATGAGGCCCATCTTGTTTGCGCATACGTTCTTCTAAAGCTTCCCTAAGACTTTCCCAATTGGGCAAGCCTAATTTGTTCAAGATTTCGTTGCGTTCTTCTTCAGAGAACATTTTAGCCGGCAGAGGATTTTCCATCCATTTCGAAACCTGATCCAATAACTGTTCCGGGGTTGCTATCCCCTGAAAATACTTTTGAAAGGCCAGGTCATATTGGTCAAAGTGACTTTCACTCTTAACTAAGACTGCGCGAGCAAGATAGTAAAACCCAGAAAGACTTGATTCAGCTAAGCCTTGGGCCAGGGCTTCCATTAAGGTCATCCATTCTGTGATAGAAACGGGAACCCCTTCCCGGCGTAATTGATAAAAAAAGTGTGTAAACATAGGCCATTCTACCAGCCACGTCTGCTGGCGCGGGACGTGCCATCTGTCTCACGCAAGTGCAGCTGCCTTAAAGCTAGATCGAAATCCTGGTTCTTCTTTAATAACGCTCCAAGAAAGGGGATCTCTTTGGCAATCTTATCAGGATCAATTCCTCCGATGGTTAAGGCTTGCACCCAATCGAGAAGTTCGCTGGTACTGGGTTTTTTCTGTAAGCCTGAGACACTGCGCAGCCAATAAAAGGACTTTAAGGCCTCGGCAAGGAGGAGGGTATCTAATTGGGGGAAATGGACATGAACAATCTCTTCCATCATTGTTTGATCGGGAAAGTCGATATAATGGAATACACAGCGCCTTAAAAAGGCATCGGGAAGCTCCTTTTCTGCATTGCTTGTTATAATCACAATGGGACGATGTTTGGTTGCAATGGTTTCTCCGGTTTCAGGGATATAGAAATTCATAACGTCTAATTCCCAAAGCAGATCATTAGGGAATTCTAAGTCAGCCTTGTCGATCTCATCGATCAAAAGTACCACCCGCTCCTCGGACTGGAAGGCTTCGCCGAGTTTTCCGAGCTTAATATATTGTTTGATGTCGGATACATTTTGCCCCCCAAATTGACTGTCGTAGAGGCGCTGAACTGTGTCATAGACGTAGAGACCGTCTTGGGCTTTAGTGGTGGATTTTATATTCCAAACTATTAAGCGGAGGCCCAGGGAGCGAGCGATGCTCTCGGCCAGTACAGTTTTCCCTGTGCCAGGCTCTCCTTTTATCAGGAGCGGTCGTTTTAAAGCGACTGAGATATTGACACTATTGCTAAGATCCTTGGAAACTATGTAATCCTCAGTACCTTGATAGATTAGCTCATCAGTCATTTAGATATTTCCCCCTGTTCTGATTAAACTTGTATCAACATAATACCACTATTTGGTGGGTTTTGGGCAACAATTTATCAGACTATTGAATTTTTATAGCGTGAGGTATCGGAGCAAGTCTATCCCTCTTATCCATTGATTGAGAGCAGCGTCCAACTAAAATTAAATTACATAAAATGGAATTAAAGTCTCGATTTTGTTGTGAGAACTGACTTAGGACTACGAAGATTGCTTTAGCAGATAATATTTAAATTTAATTACTTACAAACGTTAAGTAGTTTTAACATATAGGATATCTTCAATAATTATTAGTTGTTTCCATAACAAATTAGAGTATTTAGAGATGTATTAAGTTGCAGAACTATTGACTATTCATGGCTTTAGCGATACTATTATTAACTAACATAGGTCAAAAGTCCCATACACTATAGCCCAAAAGTCCTAGCGAAATTTGTCAAAAAATACAAATTTTAAGATTATTTTGGGGACAAGTTAAATTTTACACTAGCCGCTTAAGGTTATTTTCCATTAATATTAAATATTTTTTATGCTATAATATACCTATTATTGTTTTAATTACATAATTAGCCTGAATCCATTAAAGAGAGAATTAGTCGTCCGGGTTCCTTGGGGGGGTAACTTAAAGCTTGCAACGGAAAGGTGTCAGTAAGAGTGTATGGAAAAGCCTAAACAGAAAATAAAGCTGGGCGAACTCTTAATGGGAGCAGGAATGCTTACACAGGCTCAGCTAGAAGAGGTGTTAGCTGAACAAGGAAAGTCCAGAAAACGGATGGGGCAAATCCTTATTGAGCGTAACATTCTAACAGAAGAAGAAATCATGGATACTCTCGCTGTGCAGCTTTCTCTCGAACGTTTTGATATTGGCAAAGCCTTTATTGATCCGGAAGTAGCTAGATGCATCCCGAAAGAAGTGGCAAAAAAATATAATCTGATTCCCTTTGGTGAAAAAGATGGCAAACTGCAAGTAGCTATGAGCGATCCTCTCAATATCTTCGCCATAGATGATATTTCGTTTATAACGCAAAAGCCTATTCAACCTTGTATTGCAGGATTCGAGGCCATTGAAAAGGCCATCGAGCTATATTTCAGCAAACAATCTACCGATAAAGCCTTAGAAGACTTGAAAAAGGAATACAAGGTTGAACTTGACGGTAAGTACGATCAAGCTATCATTGATGAAGTTCAGAGCGCTCCGGCAGTAAGGCTTACCAATTCAATTGTGAATCAGGCCATTACTTCTGGGGCAAGCGATATACATATAGAACCCTTTGAAAAGGAAGTAAAGGTTCGTTATCGAATTGACGGGGTTTTAGTGGCCAGTATGGCAATCCCTAAGAGCTTGTACTCATCAGTGTGCACCCGTATTAAAATCATGGCGGGGATGAACATTGCTGAAAATAGAATCCCTCAAGACGGAAGGAACGAAATGGAGGTTGGGGGGAGGAGCTATGATTTCCGGGTTTCCTCATTGCCCACTGTATTTGGAGAGAAAATAGTAATTCGGATTCTTGATGGGAAAAACTTTGATTTAAACAGAAGTATGATTGGCTTTACTAATCATGATAATGCTATTCTTAACAGGATTCTAAGCATGCCCTATGGAATTGTCCTCTTAACAGGTCCTACGGGAAGTGGGAAATCTACCACTCTTTATACAATTCTAAAAGAGTTTAACACTGTCGACAAAAATATTGTAACTGTTGAAGATCCTGTAGAATACACCTTGCTGGGTATTAACCAAGTTCAAGTTAATTCAAAAGCAGGATTAACCTTTGCTTCCAGTTTGAGAAGCATTCTCAGGCAAGATCCGGATATTATCATGATCGGAGAAATGCGGGACGAAGAAACGGCTCATATCGCAGTCCGGGCGGCTATAACCGGTCACTTGGTATTTTCCACCCTCCATACCAATGATGCCCCTACCTCCTTGACCCGCTTAGTAGATATGGGAATTGCTCCTTATCTGGTTGCGGAGTCCACTATTGGGATCATAAGCCAAAGACTCCTGCGCAAACTCTGCCCCTCCTGCAAAAGAGGTTATCTGGCAGATGATCGGGAGAAAAAAATCCTGCGGGATCTGAACGTTGTAAAATTATATAAACCAACAGGTTGCCCCGCTTGTAATAATACCGGCTATAAAGGCCGTATTGCCATCCATGAGGTCTTATACTTAGATAGTAAAATGCGCAGTATTATTGAAAAAGGTGCCAATGCCGATGAGTTGAGAACCCTTGCCGTCAAGAACGGGATGGTGCCCCTTTATGAAAACTGTAAGAGGCTCGTTATCAATGGAGTTACCAGTATTAATGAAATGGTTCGTACAGTCTACGCCAGAGATTAGTCTATAACAATTAACACTTCTGAATCTCGAAAAGAGGTAGTAAAAGAGGATGCCTATATATACCTTTAGGGCCAAAAAGTTAAATGGAGAAGAACTCACAGGTACTCAAGAATTTGCGTCCATAGAGGTTCTTAAGGCCATGTTGTCCGATCAAGGTTTTTTTCTCATTGATGCTCAGATTAAAGGAAAAGAATACAGCTTTGGCGAATTGCTCAAACGAGTTGACATGAAGGATATTTCCCTTTTCTGTCGACAATTCTCGGTTATTCTAAATGCTGGGATTCCCATTGTCGAGGCTATAGCCATATTACGAGATCAGGTGGAAAAAAAGAAATTCCGAGATACCTTAGAAGATGTCCACGACCAACTCCAAAGAGGTAATCTGTTTTCCAGCACTCTGCAGGCTCATCCCAAGGTTTTCCCGGATTTTATGATAAACATGGTTGAAGTGGGTGAAGCGAGCGGAACCTTAGATTCCATTATGATTAGCTTGGCTGAGTATTATGAAAAAGAGAACAAGCTACGTCGTAAAATCAAAAGCGCTATGACTTATCCCATGATTCTCCTAATTCTGATGATTGGTGTCGTCACCTTGCTGATGGTTAAGGTTCTTCCCACCTTTTCTAATATCCTGCAGTCCATGGGAGGGGAACTGCCTGCCTTGACTAAAATCCTCATGGGGATGAGCGATTTTATGGTTCAGAATGTGGCGTTGATTTTTGCGATTGTGGCACTTGGAGGAATAGGGCTAAGAGTTCTTTCCAAGAATGATGAATTTAGATTTTGGCTGGATTCTTTAAAATTACGAGCCCCGGTGATTAAAGCAACCGTAGTAAAAGTAATCACTGCTCGATTCGCGAGAAGTATGGGGATTTTACTTAAAAGCGGCATACCGATTATCCGTTCCTTTGAGATTATGAATGATTTGCTGGGGAATCGGGTGGTAGCTCACAAGTTTACCGAATGCCGGGATGAAGTTATGGAGGGCAAGGGGATATCAGGCTCCATTAAGAAGATGGGAGTGTTTCCGCCTATGCTAATTCATATGATTGAGGTAGGAGAAGCCACCGGACAATTAGACGAAATGCTTACTAGAACAGCTGGATTCTTCGATGAGGAGGTGGAGGAAGCCATCGAGAAACTGACGGCCATGATTGAACCTGCCATGATCGTTATAATGGCAGTGGTCGTAGGGACAGTGGTTATGGCAATGATGTTGCCAATGGTCAGCATTATGCAGTCGGTACAACAATAAATATAGGGGAGGTATGAAGAGGTGGAACTTAGACAACGTATGGACAAGCTTAAACAAAAGCAAAAGGGATTTACGCTTGTGGAATTAATTGTAGTTATTGCCATTATTGGGATTTTGGCAGGGGTTATGTTACCGAGGTATTTTGGGTTTACAGATAATGCAAGAGTAGGAGTTGCGATTTCTGAAGCTAAATCTGTAAGAGCAATAGCAGAAGCTTATTATTCGAGTAACGGGACATGGCCTCAACCGACCAAATCTAGTGAAAGTAGTACTGTTGATACAATTAATGGAACTACATTTACTGGAGCTACAATAGGTGCGCTTAATACAACAAATGGTTCTTTTGATTATACAGCAAAAAATAAGAAAAAAGCTCATTGCGATGAAAATGGTGTAGTTACTGAAAAATCATAGAATTTTGGTCATAGCTAATGACAAGAATTTTAAATTAATTTTATAAATCTGATTAACAATTTAATTGCTAATACAATTAAATTGTAAGGAGGTAGGAAAAATGGAAATAAAACTGCATATGGAGAAGTTTAAACAAAAACGAAAAGGATTTACTCTTGTAGAATTAATTGTTGTCATAGCTATTATCGGAATCTTGGCGGGCGTTATGCTGCCTAAGTATTTTGGATTTTCAGATGATGCCAGAAAGGCTGCAGCAATATCAGAAGCCAAAAGTATAAGAACACTTCTAGAAACATATTCTGCAAACGATCCTGAAGGAGACTGGCCATCATTAACTAATGCAACATCAGTAACAGTGAATTCTGAAACTACTACATTTCCCGGTAAAATTACGACTAGCACAGATGGAGCTTTTGATTATGTAGCAAATAATGGTTATACTGCGGAATGCACAGAAAATGGGACTATTACTGCCAGTAAGACCCCTGCTTCAGGTGGTTAATCAGGTAATATTAACTGAAGAATCGCTATAACAACAGGGGTTATAACGATTCTTCACATAGAGCTATCGTAAAAAATAAAATTCACGTTACTTATTTGTCAAACATTATCCTGATCAAGGAGGAGAATAATTGGAACTTAGACAACAACTAAAGAATCTAAAGCAAAATCGAAAAGGCTTCACTCTCGTGGAGTTAATTGTTGTTATAGCCATTATTGGAATTTTAGCTGGGATTATGCTACCAAGATATTATTCTTTTACCGATGACGCCAGAAGAGGTGCTGCAATATCTGAGGCAAAATCTATTAGAACTATGTCTGAAACCTTTTATGCTAAGTATGGTAAGTGGCCGGAAGTTTCTGGTGATTCTAATTTCAAAGTTCAAACTGGTGTAGAGAGTGATGGTGATCCTAGTTATTCAGATTCGCCCACATTTACAGGTACTATTGATGGAATTGGTACTGCTGATCCGATGAAAGATGGTACCTTCGAATATGAAAAAGCTGGAGAGACCGCAACTTGTGATGAAGACGGAGCAGTTACTGCAGACTAATCAATTTTATAGAAACAATACAGATCCAAAATCTGTAACGTTCTATACACAAGGAGTTGTTGGCAGTGCCCAACAATAAAGGGTTTACATTAATCGAAATGATGATAGTAATTGTTATTATTGGAATATTGGCTTCCGCTGCCTATCCTACTCTCTCAGGAGCAGCAAACATATCTAATGAGAATGAACGCGCAATACACGAAGAAGTCATCAATAAAGCCTTGATAGAATGCTATGCGCTGACAGGGACTTATCCTAATCAGGGAGTTCATGACACAAGTAAATCAAATCTCACATTAAGCGAGTTATCTAAATTAGAAGAGCAAACGGGTATTCACATGAACACCTCCAAATATGAGTACACCTATGTACTAAATGACAATGGGATCTATGATGTTAATAAACTCCATGTTGATTTGAATTGATATTGGAGGAATCAATATTGGAGAGTAAGAAATTTAATCAGTTGAAAGATTACCAAGGATATACTCTTGTAGAGCTTATTGTCGTGCTGGCAATTATGGCTATTTTGGGTTCGATGCTGGTGTCATTGATGAATGTTGGTGTCCGGTTATACAGAACCGCTGATACAGCAATGAATAATCAAAGTAACGCACGGGTGGCCTTAGCATATGTAACAGTCAAAATTCGACAGAATGATGCATCTAATGCTATATCAGTCAGTAATGAATTAGATAGTCTAAATGATTCTATCTATGTATTAAAGATAAAAGATGCCAATGTATCAGGGAATACGATTTGGATCTATTATGATAAGTACACTCAAAAATTGCGAGAACAAAAGGGAAGTAGTAGTTTCGATCCTGTATTAAAAAACGGTACAGAAATAACGGGGTTAAAAAGTTTTAAGATTGAAAAAAGTGGGATTACGCTTCACTTTGAGGTTTTATCAATTGATAGTACCGTTTATTTATCACAAGATATCACCTTGCGATCACCTTAGTATCTTTGTGTTCGACTAGTTAGTATCGATTATCTATTTTTAAGTGAAGAGTTAAACCCTTTTATGCATAGTAATTTGATCAGGCCGGGAGGAACATCATGTTTAGGGATAATAAAGTTCTTGGTATTGATATCGGCACGCGTTTGACAAAATTTGCTTTATTGAAGCAAGGAACAAAACCGGAACTTATTGCCTGGGGGATTGTTCCAACACCTCAGGGAAGTGTTTCTGACGGCCTGATCAGGGACAAGGAAGCCGTCTCGGAAATGCTGAAGAGTGCGATCAGTGAATATAAGTTAACGGCAAAGAGGGTTGCTGTTACACTGCATTCCTCCGGCATTATGCTGCGGGAACTTAACTTGACGGCTCTAGAAGATGCTGAAATCGAACCTGCTGTCGAGTTTGAATTATCTCAAAGCTTTCCGGATATGCTGCAAACTCATGCTACTGCTTTCAAAATATATACTAAGACAAGTGAATCTCTGAATGGGATTAGCACATCTTGTCCTAAACAAATTGTAAATAGTTATATTGAGCTGTTTGATGATTCTGGTCTAACATTAAAATATGTTGACGTTAATGCTAACACATTGGCAAAAGCTTATAATCATTTTGTGCAACCTCCGGTCCCGGGGGATTCGGTGTTAATCGTTGACCTAAGTTATGCAACATCCGAAGTAAATGTTCTAGTCGATGGAAAGTTAATCTTAAGCCGCAGTGTTTCAGGTGGGGGGGCATTCGTCGATAGCTTAATTGTCAACCGCTTCGAAATCTCCATGGAGGAAGCAGAAGCAGCCAGGCAGAGCGGGTATAAGCAATTGTCGATAAGTCAGGATGAGTTGGATTCTTGCCTTCGCTTGGGATATTCTTCGGTTGAAGAACAGATAAGACAAACTCTGGACTTTATTCGCTATAGTAAGCTGCCTGACGGTATAAAACAGATTTGCCTTACCGGCGGGGGCAGTAATTTTCCAGGTTTGGAGACTTACTTCAGCGGCATATTCAGGACACCTGTAACAGTTGCACAATCAGATAGTATTCCCCTTGAAGTCTCAGATAAGTTTTTTATTTTGATGCCCGCTATTGGCGCAGCTTTAAGGGAGGACTAGTGTCTTGAAAGATATAAATCTGATAGCAAAGTCATTGCAGCAAAAACGGGAACATCAAAACTCTGGAATGGGTCAAAAATTATTGTTTTCGATTCTAATCGTTTTGTTAGTAGGAGCTCTGGGATATGGAGTTCTTGCCTTTCTCAAGGCTCGTTTAGTTACAAAGGAAGAAGCCATTGCCCAAAAGATTAAAGAGGCTGCCCCCATTGTTGAACTCAAAAAGAATATACTAGTCAAAGAACAAAAGATTACTCAGCTTTCTGAGGTAATTGATATGGCAAATGCTCAGTCCATCCTTAATACTAAAATACTTGACGGTATTTCCAAAGTGTTGCCGGAGGATGTCTTTATAGTTAATTATGCAGTGAGCCAAGCAGGAGAGTTGAATATCATTGGGAAGGCAAGGGACATGGACAGTATAGCTTATTTTGTCCATGAGCTGAAAGAGAGCGGGCTATTCAGTGATGTCTACCTTAGCAATGTAAGCAGTACCATTAGTAAAAGTTCGGATTCCAATCCCACAGGTATAACAGAGTATAATTTCTCAGCACTTTTAACTTTGAAAAAGTGAGGAAAATCCATGAAGTTCAAATTTGATTTGTCTAAATTGAAGAACCTCAGAGTATCAGGTAAGTCTAAAAAATCGGCGAAGAAGATGCCGGGCTACTTGCAGAAACTTAAAATTAAGCCACAGAAATCATCCTCGCTGAGCCTGTCAAAGAAGGATTTTGTTCTCTTAACCTTATTAATTATAGGATTCCAGGGGTATGGATTATATCACTTTTTTCTTAATCCTAAGTGGCAGGAGTTCAGTAGCTTGCAGACACGCTATACTGCAGAGCAGATGATTGCTGCTAATTTTGAAAAGGATATGGCCCAGAAAGACCATTATCTTGAAAATCTAAAGTTACAGGATTATAAGTTTAATGCTTTAACGAAGGTACTGCCTAGCGAGGTTCCTCAAGAGGAAATTGTCCTTATGCTTAATAAATTGTCCAAGGAACGAGAACTGGAGATTAACGGTATTTCTTTAAGTGATATTTCTTTTGTCAGCAAACAAGATTTTTCAGCTGGGAAAACAATATTATCCCAGTCACAAGATAACAGTAAAACAAGCACAACAACCAATGTTGCAGCGGATAGTCAAAACAGTCAAAGTACATCAGCGAATATGTCTGGCAGTTCAGTCCCAGCGAAAGCTAATGATATGGTCATAGTTGAGAATATTGATATTGCTTTCTCCGGAAATTATGGGTCGTTATATAATTTCATCAGTGATCTGGAACAAAGTGTCCGAAAAATTATTATTCAAGAAGTAAGTATGACCAGAGCCGGCGGGGATTTATTAAAAGGACAGCTCAAGATTCAGTATATTGGATATGTAAGCCCTGATGACAAGAACACCTATACCTTAGATACTCCTGAAACAAGTGGTAAAGACAGTCCTTTTCAGGCTTATGCGGGATTTGAGGAGAATATCTCTGCTGTGACCGGATCTTCCTCTGGTCAAGGGCAAGCTCCTGTAAAAACGTCAAATCCTGATTTTTACCTTATGCTCAGCACTTATGATGATAATGCGCCTAAGATTATTATGGGAGATTATACTAAGAATGGGACTGAAGTTTATAGTAATGCCAATGCTAACGTTCGAGGAAAGCTTGCTGTTAGCGGAGATGAAGATAATATGACTTACTCTTATTCTCTTGATGGTGCAATACAAACAAAGCAAGGCAAATTGCTTATTGATGGAGGAAAAATACACACAGAGGTAATCGCTCATGCTCGTAAGAACGAACAAGATAAAGTGGGCTTAATCCTCGACGTGGATAATAAAACCAACTATCCTTTAGAGATCACCGTTATTAGTGATGATAAACAAGCCCCCAGGTTTAGCCTTGGAACACAATTTGGGAGTGTGACGTTAAAGTAGGTGATTTTTGTGAAAGCAAAATATGACAAAGGCTTTACCTTAGTTGAAGTAATGATCGCTTTGGCTATTGTGGCTATAGTTTCAACCCCTTTGTTGCGTATGTTCGTGACGACAAGTTATGCCAATCATGAAGCTCAAGTTATGGATTCGGCAAATACGATTGTTGTTCAAAAAGCTGAGATATTCAAAGCTAATCCTGAAGGGTATAGAAGTGAACACGGCGATGAATCATATGATTTCTATAAAGAAGATGGTACCTTTATCGGGGAGTATCCTGATTTAAGCGATATTCCTTCTGGGGCAGCCATGATGATTAAAAGTACTATGTCAGGACCTCAAAATAATGGATCAAATGTCCCTGAAGTTGGATATTATCCTGACTTTGCACTGACGATAAATTTGTCAAAATACGCATCTGACGTTGATTTACTTAAATTAACTGTGTCAGACTGTTATGTAATAAGTGTGGACCCTCTTGCAGGTTTAATATTAGTTGATACCATGAAATTTACGGATACGGTCATTCCAATCAGGGTTGATTTTCATGGAGATAAGAAAACTATTAATGTTGAAAACTACTCGGACAAGGAAGCGGAGTTTTATATTTTCAATGCCGAAGATAATAGTGATGTAACAATTCATGTGGTTAAAGGGGCTTCGAGTACAGCATTTGTGAATAATCCTGAGACCATTCCTAGTAAAAGTTACAATTTAACACTTACGGTAAATAGGCTGAAAGAAGGGATTTGGGCAGAAATGCTTAACTATTCAGCTTTGGCAAATGATTATTCTGCAAAATAGCTACTTTCAGAATGGAGCATTAAAATGAAATTTGGCACACGCCTCAATCTGAAAAGTGAAAAGGGTAATGCATTGCTTATGGCCTTGGCAGTCATTTTTATCTTGACCTCCTTCGGGACAGTATCTTTGATGACAAGTGTGGCTAACGTCAAAATGAGCGGAAAATACAAGAGTTGGTCTAAGGATTACTCTATTCTTGACACAAATGCTGAAACAAAGGTGAATCAGATAAATTCTATATTAGAAGAAGCTGAAAGTAATGCCCAAAAGTATATGGACGGACAATATTACTTGTCGTCGATGGGACCAAGTGGGGATTTGGAAATCCCAGATCCGGCTCAGAAGTACATAAATGGACAATGGAGTACGTGGGTGAAACCCTATTTAGGTGATATGGAAAGTGAGGAGTATAAGAACTATCAGCCCATTTTTGTGGATAATATTCTTACGAGACTATACTATTATTATGCATCTAAGCTCCTTAACAATAATGCAGATGCCAACGGTTATGCTTTATTAACTCAGATTGATGGTTCGGATATAGGACTAACTGATTATCAGAGTAATTTGTTTAGCAGCTCGACACAGATTTTGAATGAAGGAAATTTGGCTGTCAAGTTACAAACCAATACCATTAAAGATAAAGTCATAGCTGTCAGGCTTATTGTTAACTATCCAACTTACGAACCTGTTAAACAAACAAAAGTTGTTGTATTTAAAGGGAATCCGATTTGGACCAATGCAATTACCGCCGCTGGCAGCATTGGTTTTATAAATGGCTCAAGCACTATTAAAGGGGATTTGTTTTCCGCAGATAAAGAGGAAAGTCTTTATCTTAATGATAATCATGTGAAGGCATCGGGAATATATAGTGACGGTGCACAGGTTAGTATTTACGGTAATGTATATTCTAAGGGGAATCTTCATACCATTCGAAGCAATTCTAAAATGAATATCTACAAATATCCTACTGAAAATTTCTCGATTGATTTAAAGTCGAATGTCTTTGCCAAAAATATTTATCCTGGGCTATTTTTTGAAGACGACCTTGAAAAATATCCCATATCAACAAAGTATACTTATGTTGAACCATATCCTGTAGATTCCAGTGATGATACGCTCTATTTTATTAATCAAGATATTATCGGAGGCAACATTTATTGTAACAGCTTGTCAGTGGATCGTACGGTGGATGATAAAAAGGTTGACAATGCTGAAATTTATGCCCATGGTAATGTAAGTACGTGGAATGATATTAAGATGAATAATAGTATACCAGGCAGCCTCTTTGACGGAAAAGATTCGAAAATTACCGTAGCAAAGAATTTTATAGGTATTAATGCAGAAGGGCACAATGGGGATCCTAATGCCAGCAGTACGGTGATCAATAACACAGCTCTGTCAGGTAATACGATAACTTTAAACGGAAAGATGATTGTACCGGGAACCGCTTGGGCTGAGTATGCTGGAGTTAAGAAAAACGGTTGGGAGCGCTTTTGGTGGCCTGGTTCTAAATCAAATCCCATTAATCCTTGGCTTAGTTATCAGTATTATCAGACTGGAGAAAGTATAACTGCTAAAAATGCAGATATCTATAGTGCCTATCTGTCACCTGTGGAGCATCCAGTTCCTTCGTATAATTATTCTTATGAACCTTATACAATAGAAGCTGAACCTGATTCATATGTGGAGGCAAATATTAATTCTTATTATTTAATGCGAGGAGATAATACGAGCGGAAGTGATACGGATAGTTTGATTCCCAAAAAGAGTCAACTAACTGATTTTATCAATAGTAAAAAGCTAAGTGGAGGTAAGGTTGTTTCAAATATATTTTCAGGTGGAAACGTCACAGGATACGCACTGGGGGAAGCGTTATTGCACAGAAGTAAAGCATCCACGGTCACGGTACATGGAGAGCCTATCAGTAATCTCCCAGATGATCTACAGCCTCACCAGATCATTGATAACGCAGACTATCATATGTATTATTTTGATATACAAAGTACTTTGTCTAAAATATTTCTTTCTAAAGTACAAAATCTCGGAACCTTGAAAAAAATGCCCGTGAGCTTTGAAGGCTTTATTGACCCGTCAGAAGGATATAGGGAAAATTTGGGGAGGGACTACGAAGATTATGTAGATAAGTCTGCTGTAAAGGATATTAACGGTAATTTATTACATTCAAATCCAGCGGAAATGACAAACGCTTTTGTTTATCTTGAACTACCCTCAAGTGGTGAAACTAATATATTAAATATTTCTGACAGCTTCAGCGGAATTATCTACTGTGAAGGAAACCTGAAGATAACAGGTAGCGGCAATTTTAACGGGGCAATCATTGCCGAGGGTAATATTACGGTTGTAAATGATGCTTCTATCAGTTATGACGAAGAAGTTATTCAAAATGTTTTGGAGAAGGATAATGACGCATATTGCTTCTTTTCAAAGCTTAGCAGTTTTGAAAATCAAACTAATAAATCAAAAGGGTTTATAGACAAATCAGCTATATTTAACAGTGACGGAAGCTTACGTTCTTGGGTTAAGACTGATCCAACCGGAATGCAGAAAAATTTTATTTATTTTAAGAACAATAACAGCACGTTGCATTCTGGAAATTATCAGGGGATTATTTATTGCGAAGGAAATCTCAACATTGAAAATGGTGTAACCTTAAATGGGGCAATTATATGCGAGGGTAATGTAACCGTTGAAGGAGGTTCAACAATTACCTATGATGAAAAGGTTATAAAGAACGTATTAAAAGACGCAAACGTCAGACGATTTTTTGCTCCAGGCGAAATGGGTTCAGATATTATTAGTAATTATACAACAACAGCTTCTGATGGGGCAGTACGGCTGACGAATGTCAAACGTTTTCAAATTGTCGAATGGAAAGAGGAACAACAATAAAAGACTTCATTATTAATGAAAAGTTTAATAGGCCTGTTTGCCGGTTTGGTTGAGGGTGTGAAGTAAGCAGAGTTCGGGAAAGGAAGGAAAACTATTGCTAGACAGCGGGTTAAAATTAGAATAAATTAGAAATAAGTCTAAAGAACGGTAGACCTAATACATGGAGAAAATTTTCTCATTTTGAACGGAGGGTTTTACTTATGTATACATCATTAGTCCAAGGTCTAGCTATACTTAAAACCAAAGTATTAAAGACAGTAAGTATTTTATTCCTTTTTCTGCTTATAATTGCAGCGGTTCCAGCTCAGGTACATGCCGCTGCTGTTCCCATTAGTGTTGATCAATTCACTCCAGCCAATGTGGCTGGAGATGGTGGAACAAGCCTATTATGGAAGAGGGCGAACGCGAATACGACTTCCTCAGGTGTTCTACGGATTGTTCCTAATACGGGCAATCAACATGGGATAGTGGTTCGCCGCAGCAAAGTTAAGCTTACCGGCGGTTTCAGTACCTATTTTGTAATGAATATGAATAGCAGTAAGTCAGCCTTGCCAGCAGATGGACTGACCTTTGTCGTTCAGAGTAACCCAGAACCTAAGGTGGGAAACTGGGGTGCAGGACTGGGCTATCAGAGCGTTGGGAAATCTCTGGGAGTTGAATTTGACATTTGGAAAAATACGGGTTGGGACGTTGCAACCTCAACGGGTCAGTACTATTATGATCCGAATGCCAACCATGTGGCGATCGTAAAAAATGGTAATAACATGCATGATCCGGCAAGTAAGGATGCGATCGACGACGGTACGTTAAGAACGGGAACTGTGGTGACTACAGGAGCGGGAACCGCATTAACTCGGACTAATCCAGGAACGCTTACTCTTTACAAAGAGGATGGAACCCTCGATGTCAACGTCTGGATTGACTACGATGGAACCACTCTGACAGCAACGTATGGACCTTCTTCTACTAAAACATCAAGTTCCAATCGTGTAATTTCTAAAAACGTTGGTAATGAGTTAAACAACCAAGAGGTTTATGTCGGCTTTTCTGGGTCGACGGGAGGCTCAAATGCTAATGTAGATATAAAAAAGTGGTATTTTACTGACACCTATGATCCAGACCCTGTTGTTCCTCCAACGCAGGGGGCCAATAGTGTGGGGATAACCTTAATTCCAGGATCAATTAATCCAACTGCGGCAAATTTCCGAGTCAAGGATATCCACAATAATGATATGATCAATCAGAACGTTGCTGTTTATATTGATGATAGTACTACTCCAATCGCAACTATCAATACTGGTACAGACGGTGCCCAAGCCACCTATAGCATAGGAACATTGGCAGCAGGCAGTCATACTATTAAAGGGGTTGCCGCCAATGGCGGAGCTTCAAATTCTGCGTCTTTTAGTGTAATAATCCCTATTACAGCCATAGGGGCCATAAGTGGTTCACCTCAAGTTGGGGCGGTATTGACAGCAGGAGCTTTGACACCCGCAGGAGCCAACGCGAGTTACCAGTGGCAAATTGCTCCTACAGTAAATGGTAGCTATTCAAACATTACAGGAGCAACAGGAACCACATATATTCCAGTTGCAGAAGATTTAGCTAAGTTCATTAGAGTAGTGGCGACAGGTATCGGCAATTACTCGGGTATAGTAACAAGTACACCAACCCAAGCCGTAGCAGCTCCGCCTCAACTTTATATTAGCCCTGTAGCAGCAACGATTCCATTTGGTTCCAAGCAACAGTTCGAAGCTCTTTTCACTAACGGTGCTTCTAACGCATTTGACTATGCGATTTTCTCAGGGAGTTCGAGTGATTTATTGGGTATATACGGAAGTAGCTTAACGATTAATGGAGATATTCATACAAATAATGCTTTTCAATCTAGTTCTTCTATCTTCAATATGACCGGAACTTGCGAGGCTGTAAAAACGGTGAATGTATGGGGTAGCAGTATAAATATGAAAACACCTGTTGAAAATGCTGCCTATATAGACATGCCTGACTTTAGTGAAATCATTAAAACTCAGGCTAATGCAGCCGGACAATCATATGTAGGAAATAAAAACTATAGCAATACTGACATCAATCTTTCATCTCCGATTTATGTAACGGGTAATCTTACAATAAGTGGCAGTCGAATTTCCGGAAAAGGTACAATAGTGGCAACTGGAGACATAACTATCAGTGGCAGTGGTATATCTTTGGCCAATGATGCATCTGTCTGCATTTATTCTAAGAATGGTAATATAACTGTGAGTAGTTCTGTTGCGACACTGAATGGTATTTTTTATGCTCCAAAGGGGAGAATTGGTGTGTACGCATCTAATGAGACTATTAATGGTCGCCTTATCGGAAATACCGTCCAATTATCCTGCAGCACATTAAATATTACTAGTAGTGCTAACGATTTATTAAGCATACCTTCAAGTGGACCATTACCTGTAACTCCGGTTTGGTCAAGTAGTAATCCAAGTGTGGCATCTATTTCGTCAGATGGAGAAGCCACCGGCAAGGGTTTAGGTACCTGTACAATAACCGCTAATTATCTATTTAATAATACTACCTACCAAGCTTCGGCCCAGCTCACAGTAGCTTCCCAAACAGCGATCAGCCCAACGACCGCAACGTTTGATAAAAACCCCGATAATACGAGTGTGGGTCACTATGCGGACGTAGAGACAACCATGACCTTATACGGAGCGACTTTAGGCAGTATAAAGAACGGAAGCTTAAACCTGACTTCAGGCAGTGATTATACGATTAGTGGAAGCATTGTCACAATTAAGAAAGCCTATTTGGCCACACAAAGTATAGGGACGACGAACCTAACGTTTACTTTTAGTGACGGAAGCACTAAGACATTGACCGTCTCGGTGAGTGATAGCACGCCGCCATCGATCAGCCCAACGACAGCGAAGTTTGATAAAAACACTGCGAACATAAATCCCGGTCACTATGCTGATGTAGCAACAACTATGACCTTAAACGCAGCTACATTAAGCAGCATCAAAAACGGAGGTATAACCTTAACAGCAAACGATTATACAATTAGCGGAAGCAGTGTCACGATTAAGAAAGAGTATTTGGTCAAACAAAGTATCGGGACAACGAGCTTGACGTTCACCTTCAGTGACGGAAGCACTCAGACTTTGACTGTTACGGTGAGTGACAGTTCTTTGCCAACGATCAGCCCAACGGCGGCAATGTTTGATAAAAACAGCGTGAGTACGAACTATGCGAATGTCAGCACAACGATGACTTTGTACTCAGCGAGCTTAGGCAGTATCAAGAACGGAAGCGTAACCTTAATTGAAGGCAGAGACTATAACAGAAGCGGAAGTACAGTAACGATTCTGAAAGAATATCTAGCGGAGCAAAGTGTGGGAACTACGAGCTTGACGTTCACCTTCAGTGACGGAAGCACGCAGACTTTGACAGTTACGGTGAGCGATAGCACCCCGACGATCAGCCCAACCACAGCAACCTTTGATAAGAACACGTCGAATACGAGCACAGGGCACTATGCGGATATACAAGTAACACTAACATTGAAAGGAAGCAGTTTAACTTCCATCACAAATGGAAGCACTACCTTGAATGCAGGCAGCGACTACACCATCTCGGGGAGCAATGTCACACTCAGCACAACGTATCTATCAACACTACCGACGAGCGAAATCCCAACGAACCTCACCTTCACCTTTAGCACTGGTAACACGCAAGTATTGGGGATCACGGTGAGCGACAGTAGGCCTACACTTTTATTGTCAAATCCTAGTATTACAACTAAAAGTGGAGATCATAAAATCTCGATATTACCAAATGTCCCAATTCAGGCAAGTGTTTCTTTTGACCTGAGTGGGGAAGCTAAGTATCTGAGGATGAATTTCGATGAAAGTAACGCGAAAGTTGAGATTACAAATATCTATCACGATAATCAGCGAATCAGCCTCAAGAAGGATAGTACAGACCCGCAGAAATTACTTCCTGACACAACTTTCGTAAGTGGTAGGTACACCTTCGATGCTCTGATAACAGATGTCAAAAATGTAACAGAAGAAGGCAACCCTTTACTCATCATACTAACGGCGTCTGCGCAGAATGCGAAAAACCCATCAGCCCCAGATACAAGTATTAAAGTCGACACGTCTTCTTTGTCTTTAAGTATAAATGTAGGAACAGCTCCACCCTTGCACTAATTGAAGACACTATTCTGTTGATTATGTCCAGTAGATATAATTGAGAGAAGACCTCCTGAGTTTGAGTTGTGCTAGCAATGAAGCAAAAACCTCAAATTGCTGGAGGTCTTTTCTGTGAAACCCTAGGGCGCAGATGTATAGTTGTTTGGGTTCAGAATCTGAAATTAATAAAAAGGATGATTGTATGCTTATCTACGGCATTATTTTCATTTTCGGCTTTATCATGGGTTCTTTTCTAAATGTCTGCATCTACAGGATCCCACGAGGGGAGTCCATAGTATCTCCAGCAGCACACTGTCCTAACTGTGGAACCAGACTGAAACCATTTGACCTTCTTCCGCACTTAAGCTACTTGATACACCATGGAAAATGCCGATATTGTGATCGAAAAATATCCCCTAGGTATCTTTTCGTCGAATTGCTTACAGGAATCGCTTCTGTAACCTTGTTCATCAAATATGGATTGACAGCTGACTTTGTAGCCTTTCTGTTTTTAACTTTTATCTTGATCGCCGTCTTTTTCATCGACCTAGACCATCAGATTATTCCTAATCAGCTGGTAATTACCGGACTTATTGGGGGAGCAGTCCTCTTTGTTTATAACCTTTTCCTGCCTTTCCAAATCTATTCTGACGATCTTTGGTGGAATCCAATACTAGGTTTAGTTTCTGGCTCTGGATTTTTATTCGGTGTTAGCTTAATCGGACTAGTTATTTACAAGGGTGATGAGGTCATGGGCATGGGGGATGTAAAGTTATTCGCGCCAATCGGGTTATTTCTGGGTTGGAGAATGACGTTACTTGCGCTCTTTCTTTCAGTTGTTTTGGGAGGAATGTTGAGTCTGCTATTGATCCTCTTTGGTAAAGCGACCAGAAAAAGCAGGATCCCTTTCGGGCCGTTTATTGTTATTGGCACATTTACAACAATCATGTGGGGTTGGCAGCTCTTGCACTGGTATGTGAACACCTATTTATATTACTAGGGTAGCGGAGAGATATCTGTGAATCTCGGTGTATTCTAATGATTGTACCATTTGTACTTTAAGATAATAGTCTCATTATAAACTGAAATTGATAAGGTAGTTGTCGGACTGCTTGTAATTTGTCTGTTGAAAAACCGCCTCCCTGAAACATGGGTGAGGCGGTTTTCAATAAATTAAAGTGGATAAGCAAAATCTCCAACTTCTAAGCATAGGTATTAGAATACCATGCGAAAGGAGTGGAGAATTTGATCGCAGAACTGTTCTTTGTTAGCATAGCTCTCTCAGTTCTAAAGGGAGTCACCTTACTCGTCTCGTATATCAATAATAACGCCTTTCCCCAACCCCTAAATGAGCAGGACGAGGCGCGTTATTTAAGAATCCTAAGTGAAAGCAAGACTGAACCATTCACCTTAACCCAGGAAGTTGAGAATGCCCGCAATATTTTAGTGGAGCATAATTTGCGTTTAGTGGCTCATCTTGTTAAAAAATTTGATGGGACGGGAGAAGATGGAGATGATTTAATCTCCATTGGGACGATTGGTCTAATCAAAGGGATCAATACCTTTGATCCCAATAAAGGTACCAAGTTGGCCACTTATGCAGCCCGTTGTATTGAAAATGAGATTCTGATGCATTTAAGATCTTTAAAGAAATCCCGGGGTGAAGTTTCGATCTATGATCCAATTGGCATGGATAAAGAGGGAAATGAAATTTCCCTCATTGATGTCTTAGGTTCTAATGAAGAGGATATTTCCTTAAAGGTCGAAAATGAATCGGAGCAAAAAGCTTTACTCGAACTTGTCAAAAAGCTGACCAAACGGGAAAAACTGGTTCTTCAATTACGCTACGGATTAATGAACAGTCCCAAGAGGACTCAACGCGAAATTGCCAAAGCTCTGGCAATCTCCCGGTCATATGTTTCGCGCATCGAAAAGAAAGCCATTCAAAAATTAATGGAAGAGATGGCAAAGATTGATCCAAATAGATAGTCCGTTACTTGCTCTTGTGGCATTCTCTAAGGTATAATGATAGAAACTTACACACTTTGGAGGATTCTATGTTAGAGTATTTTCAACCGACGCATCAAGCTAATTCCCTCGATCTCATTCCTGTAGAACAGCTTAGTCGGGATGGGATTCGCGGGCTAATCATAGACTTAGATAATACTATGACCCCGTGGAATAATTTAGAAGTAGCTCCTAAAGTGGAAACCTGGTTTAAAGAGGTTAAAGCAGCTGGAATTCGAGCCTGCGTGGTGTCGAATAACAGTAAACGACAGCGTGTAGCCGTAGTAGCAGATCAATTAGGGATACCTTTCGTTTTCGGAGCCACCAAGCCGCGCCGCAAAGCATTTCGGGCAGGAATGAAGCTTCTGGAAACAGGCCAAAAGGATACTGCAGTGATTGGAGATCAGTTATTTACGGATATTTTAGGCGGAAATCGTCTGGGGTTATATACGATTTTAGTCACCCCTATTAATGATCGTGAGTTTATCGGAACCCGGATTATGCGTCGAATAGAGAAGGTTCTCGTTTGGATTATGAAGCATTTCGCTTCTGCGAAACCCTTCAGCCCGAAAATTCATTAAGCATTAAGGAATGGCTTAGCCATTCCTTTTCCAGTATATTAGCCCCTCGTCACGCAGTATAATTTTTTGGGGTGCCACAGTGTACCATTTTCCTTGCTTATGCATAAAGCGGACAAGCTTGTGGCCAAAATCGGAAACGTTTCCGATTTTGGATCTGGAAGGTTTGGGGCGTTGACAAGCTCTGATTAGTGCTCTTGCTTGGGAGAGTCTAGGAGTTTAAATAGGTTACATTGTTGTGGTATAACAGAAAATGGGTATAAAGGAATGTTATACGTGGAAAAACAATTTGCAGTTATAGGTAATCCGATCAAGCACTCTCTCTCTCCTGCCATGCATAATGCTGGGTATGAGACATTAGGGATTAACGCAGAATATCAGCGCTTTCGGGTAGAAGAGCACTGTTTAGAAGAGGCTGTAAAAGGTCTCAGGGCTTTGGGCTTTGCTGGGTGGAATGTCACGCTGCCTCATAAGGAAGCTATTGTTTCCTTCATGGATACGCTAACCCCTGAAGCAGAGAAGGCTGGAGCAGTGAACACTGTGAAAAACCAGAATGGTCGCTTGATTGGTCACAATACGGATGGGAAGGGATTTGTTCGTTCCGTAGAAAATGACCTTAGAGGATTAAAAGGAAAAAAAGCAGTTCTTCTTGGTGCAGGCGGGGCCAGCAAAGGGATTGCTATGGCTCTGGCCCAGCAGGGAATGAATTTGCACATCCTCAATCGGAATCCAGAAAAGGCGAAAACCTTGGTTCAAATCATTCACAGCGTGGGGGGAACAGCGACATTTGGAGAGTTCGAACCGGGAGACTGGCTGGAGAACCTCGATCTCTTAGTGCAGACTACCTCTGTAGGGCTGAATAAAGAACCCTTCCCTTTTTCACTAGAAGGGATTGATAAAGAGGCCTTGGTTGTCGATATAATATTTAACCCTTTGGAAACCAGTTTTTTGAGAGAGGCTAAGAAGTTGGGATGCCGCACTCAAAATGGCCTGGAAATGCTTCTCTATCAAGGTGCCTTAGCTTGGGAGTTTTGGCTCGGTGAACAGGCCCCCCTTGATGCAATGAGGCAAGCCCTTAAAAATCAGCTTTTCCAGGGTATGTTTTATAAAGAATAGATTAAAGGGATGAATGTTATGGTGAGTGCATTAAAAGTCAGGGGCCGAGAGCAGGGATTTACTCTGCTGGAGATACTGCTGGTTCTGATCCTTTTGGCCGGCTCGGGCTTTTACTTGCTCATCAAGCTTCCCATTAACTTTGAGAGACAGCACTTAACCTTTCAAGCAACTCAACTATTAGAAGATATACGGGATACTCGGCAGGCGGCAATGGCTGAAAATAATTGGTACGCCGTTAAATTTTATTACCAAACAGGGGATCACCATTACCAAATATTCAAGCAAGGCAAATTAATAAAAAACGTCTACTTCAAAGATGGCATCAGTTTTTTAGGCAGCCCGGGAGATCTGACCTTTAATGCTTTAGGACGAAGTGTGGGGACAACGATCATTTTGACAAATTCCTTGGGTGAACAGAAAAGTGTCATTGTGGCCCCGGTAGGTATGCGCATTCGGGAGAAGTAGGACATAGAAGGGGAAGACGAAAGTGCGGTTTTTAACGGCAGGGGAATCACACGGTCAGAAATTAGTAGGAATTATCGAGGGCCTTCCCGCGGGAATGAAAATTTCCAAGGCTTACATTGATAAGGCGCTGGGAAAGCGTCAACAAGGCCCCGGCAGAGGCGGCCGAATGGCCATTGAACAAGATGAAGTCCAGCTTGTATCCGGAGTGCGGGGCGGATTAAGTACAGGAGCTCCAATCGCTTTAGAGATTCTCAACCGTGATTGGGAGAACTGGGAGAAAATTATGACCTGGAGGGATGAGGCTGATGTTGAAAGCCGAAAAGTTCTGACTCCTCGTCCTGGACATGCTGATTTGACAGGATCACTCAAATATCGTACTGAAGTTCGGAATATCCTCGAACGGGCGAGCGCCAGAGAAACAGCGATGAGGGTAGCTACTGGGAATATTGCCAGGCAGATGCTGGATTCCTTGGGGGTGGAAATTCGCGGACATGTCCGTGGAGTAGGTGGTGTTCACGCCAAATTTACCGATGAGGCGGCTTATTGGCAACACGTGGAACAATCGGAGTGGTCCGTTGGCGATCCGCTGGCTGAAGAGCAGATGGAGAAACAGCTAATCTTGGCTCGAGAACAAGGGGAATCACTAGGTGGAATTCTGGAAGTACAGGTTCATCATCTGCCGGCAGGATTAGGATCTCATGTACAGTGGGATCGAAAATTAGACGGAAAGATTGCCCAAGCAGTCCTTTCTGTTCAAGCAATCAAAGGTATTTCCTTTGGCCTAGGGTTTGAAGCTGGTGACCGTATGGGGTCTAAGGTTCATGATCCAATTTGTTATGCAGTGGGTAAGGGCTTTTCCCGGGCTTCCAACAATGCCGGCGGAATAGAGGGTGGCATGACCAACGGAGAACCAATCATTCTTCAAGCGGTTATGAAACCAATTCCCACCCTTTATCAGCCTTTAGATACGGTACATTTAGATACCAAAGAAGTGGTAAAGGCAAGTGTAGAACGTTCCGATGTCTGTGCCGTGCCAGCGGCCTTAGTCGTGTTAGAACACGTAGTGGCCTGGGTCATTGCAGAAGCGGTAATGGATAAGTTTGCAGCAGATAGTTTTATCGAATTAGAAAATGCTTGGCAGGAGTATCAAGCATATTTACGACAAAAGTGAGAGGAGGATCTCCATGCGGAACATTGTTCTCATTGGATTTATGGGAACCGGCAAAAGCACGGTTGGGAAGCGCTTGGCTCAGTCACTTTCTTGGAACTTTGTTGATACAGACTGTGAGATTGGAGAAGTAACCAGTTTAAGTGTCAGTGAAATCTTTCGTCGGCATGGGGAGACTCGCTTCCGTTCAGAAGAGAGTATTGTCGTCACCAGACTTAGTCAGCAGGAACAACTTGTAATTGCCACGGGAGGCGGAACTGTCTTAAATCCACTCAACTTGAGTGCTTTGGCTAAAAACGGAATTGTGATTGCCCTCCATGCTTCTTTAGAGGCGATTCTTAGTCGGATTGGGCATAAGAATGACCGCCCACTCCTTAAAGGTCCCAGAGAAGCCATTGAAAAGCTTTGGTCTGAAAGGCAGAATGTGTATGTCCAAGCGGATTATATAGTAGATACGTCGCAAAAAAACGTAGATGAAGTTGTCAAAGAGATTCTTCTTCTGCTAGAGAGGGTGATGAAGGATGAGCTTAGCAATGCAGCAAAAGATTGAAATAGCGGCAGATAAACCCTATCCCGTTTATCTGGGATCATCTCTTGAAGGTCTGGGAGAATACCTCCGCCATCAATTCGACGATATAGAGCATATCTTGATAGTATCCCATCAAGTCGTTGCAGACCTTTACGCTCAAAGACTAATGAAGGGTTTGCAGGATTACCGTATTAATCTCCTGATTGTCCCCGCCGGAGAAGAGGAAAAGTCCCTGGATCGCTTAAGTCGGCTCACGGCAGAAGCATTAGGCCATGGCACAGATCGCAAATCCTTGGTCATTGCTTTGGGCGGTGGAGTTATCGGAGATTTAGCCGGATTTTTTGCCAGTATATTCATGAGAGGTATTCGCTTAATTCAAGTTCCTACAACCTTGTTGGCACAGGTGGACAGCAGCATTGGTGGAAAAGTGGCTGTAAATCATTCGGCGGGCAAGAATATTTTAGGTGCCTTTTATCCCCCTCAAGCAGTCTGGACAGATTTCTCAACTCTGGAAAGCCTTCCTTGGGAAGAAGTGGAGAATGGCTTGGCTGAAAGTATCAAGCATGCTTTGATTGCCGACGGGGATCTTTTTCAGTTTTTTGAGAATGAACAGAAACCTATTAAGCATAGGGATTGCTTGATTTGGAGTGAAATGGTAACCCGCTCGTCCCTTGTCAAAATAAGAATAGTTTCTCAAGACGAACGAGAACAAGGGATTCGTGCTCTGCTAAATTTAGGACACAGTTTCGGGCATGCCATAGAAACTGAGATGGATTACCGAGGTATAACTCATGGACAAGGAGTCAGCGTTGGGATTGTGGCTGCGGCGCATCTAGCCTTTGCCAAAGGACTAATGACCTCAGCAGAGGTGGATAGAGTCATTGCTTTGCTAAATTCTTATGGCTTGTTGACGAAAATTAAAGGGTTGGATTCTCAAAATCTATTACACAAAATGCAAGCGGATAAGAAAAATCAGGGGGGCCGAAAGATATTAATTCTTCCCCAAGGAATTGGGCAAGCGCTAGTAACTAAGGAATGCTCCGACTCTGAGATTTTAGCAGCTTGGAAACAGGTTCTCTTTTAGGAGCGGTTTTAACTGTTTCGAAGGAATAAATACTATTATAGGCTTTTAAGTAAGAAAATCTGGCTAGGCTCAAGGAGCTTTGTCAGATTTTCTCCGTTATTGCTGTAAAAATATGCCTATCAGAGGAGTAATCGTGTAGTAAATCAAGAAGAGTAGCAATTGCCAGTAGTTCTAATAAAGTTATGTCGAGAGCAGGAGGGATTTCTTAATAGATAGAGAAACAAGAAGTTTAATGTAGTAATATTCGTGTATTAAGTTGAAAGTTGTGAGTTAGTTGGGAAAACAATCAGGTTTTACTTTATGGGAAGTTTTAATCGTCCTTTTCCTTATGGGAGTATTACTAGCAACTTTTTCTCAGCATTTCGGTTCTGATTCCAAGACTGTACAGAATCATATTAATCAAGCAAATATCCAAAGAATTGAAGGTGCTGCCCAACTATATAAGATTGATGTGGGCACTTATCCCAGCAGTGTTAGGCAATTAGTTCATAATCCAGGGAGTGTCAGCAATTGGCAGGGGCCATATTTGGATGAAATACCCATCAATCCATTTGATTTGGAACTGGAGTATGAGATTGATTCCACCGGAAAAGTATCCAACAACATGGTGAAGTGAACTTGTTCAGCTAAAGCTGAACTGCGAGATTTCGGTGAGGATCCCCGCCGAAGTAGAATAAGGAACACTCACTTTAAAGAAGTAGGTGTCAGAATGAATCCAGAAATTCTTAAGGGTGGTAACAATATCTTAAGAAACTATATCTATAACTCTAGAAGTAATGAAGGATATGTGTTGCTCGATGTATTGCTGGCTCTATTTCTTTTTTCATTAGGATTTGCAGTTTTATTTGAATTAACAAGCCACGCCCTTTCTGAATCGGGGAAGGCCATGACTCTCATGGAAGGGGCTAATTTGGCTCAAGGAAAAATGGATCAATTAGCGGTTCGGAATTGGAGAGATAATATTGCTCAGCGGGGTTGTATACCTGGCGGTATTGTTGAGGGACGAGAAGGTAAATTTCGGTGGCAAATATATTCTGATTGGCATGATATCCCCCACTTATTAAAAGTAAGTGTTAAAGTGATGTGGTCGGAGCGAGGAGATCCTTATCAATACAAGTTGGAGAGTCTTTATGCGGTCGAATAGAAGACGGGCACCAGAACAGGGGTTAACTCTCATAGAAGTTGTGTGTGCCCTGTTGATTTCTTGCATGTTCTTGATGATCGCTATGCGCTTATTAACGGATCAATGGCGGGGTGCCCGGGCTCTTAAGAATCACCTGGAAGCTCAATACACGGTCTTTACTACTGGCAAGACAGTCTCGGATGCCATTCGAACCGCCGAAACTGTAAGCTGGACAGAGTCGGGAGTGTTAAAAATATTACCTCTACCTGATAATACCAATCCATCGCCAACTCTCGATTCCTATTTCATCGATGATTTAGACCATGATGGAAAGAGAGATCTGTATTGGCGACACTTAGGAGTTTCTCAGCCAGTAGCGAGCTATGTTATTGATTGGAAATGTGCGGAGGTGGAACCGGGATTATGGGAAATCTTCTTACACGCCAGCAAGGAAGGGCGAGCAATCACTTGGAAAACTCTCATCCGCCAAAGGATATATTCGGCGCCCTAAACACCCTTATGGTTACCGGGAATGATATTAAGCACAACTCAAGAGGATATGTCAGCCTGCTCATTCTCTTGTTATTAACCTTACTCGCAGGGCTAGGAATGGAGAGCTATCTAAAGTCCAATACTGAGAACCGAATGGTCAAACGTGAAGTTCAAAGCCGTCAGGCTCTTTACCTTGCTGAAGGGGGAGTGGAGTGGGCAAAAGCCCATTTGACAACTAATCCTGATCTGAGGAAGGGAAGTTTGTCTTTAGATAACGGGCAAGTCGATGTGCAGATTGAGTTAAGTGGAGGGGATTACAAAGTGACTTCAAAAGGGCTTTCTGGGTTAGCGGTCAGAAAAATCGAGGAACACTTAGAATTGGTCAATGACAGTTGGGTTAGTAAGAGTTATCAGGAACTGCATCAGTAATGGTGACGAGAAACGACTATGACTTCGGTCAATATCTGTATGCCAATGGCTATCTGGATGAGGCTGGTTTAGCAATGGCCTCAGAGCTAGCCTTAAAGGGTGAAGAACCAATTGGGGATGTGCTCCTGCGCACAGGAATACTGGAAAAAGCCAGCTTGTCAGAGGCCCTACGCAGCTACTTGGGAATCCAGGCAGTAAAATTGACGAGAGTCATAATTGACCCCGCTGTCGCAGGATTGATTTCTGAAGAAATTGCTCGTCGTTATACCCTTATTCCCTTTGAGCGATATTCCGGGGTCTTAAAGGTTGCCATGTCTGATCCCACCCATGAAAGAGCCCTTCGGGATGTAAGAATGCTGACCGGGTTAGAGATTGAACCACTATACGCAGCTAAGGAAGAAATTGAAGCTGCAATTCGCCAGTATTTAACCGTTGAACAGTCTGTTGCCCGCCTGGCGGATATTGGAGACAGCGTTTTTGAAAATTCGGGAGTTTGGTCGACTGAATCCTCTAAGACCCTGGAGTATGAATTCCAAGAAGATGAAGCGCCTACTTTGAAATTCGTTAATTCTATTTTACATGAGGCAGTTTTACAGGGAGTCAGCGATATCCATTGGGAACCCCGTAAAAACCTTTTTGTAGTCCGCTATCGGATTGATGGTAAGCTTATTAAAAAGCATGATCTTGCTTTAAAAGCTGCACGGAGTATTGTCTCTAGTCTTAAGGTGATGGCTCACATGGATGTTGCAGAACGCAGGTTTCCCCAAGACGGTCGAATGACCTTTAGCGCTGGAGTTCGGCGAGTGGATCTGCGTATGTCCTCGATGCCAACCGTATATGGTGAAAAAGTTGTAGTTCGCATTTTGGATCCTGAGATGGCTCAGCGTTCGCTGGACAGCCTAGGTATGCGCCAAGACGTTAGGACAGGGGTACAAGCTTTATTAAAGCGTCCAAATGGTTTGATCTTAGTCGTTGGCCCCACCGGGAGCGGCAAGACTACTACCCTCTATGCCCTGCTTAGGGAATTAAATGCTGAAGAGCAAAACATCATTTCAATTGAAGACCCTGTGGAATATCAACTTTCAGGAGTTAATCAAGTACAAGTAAATCTTCCTGCCGGGCTTAGTTTTCCCGTAGGCTTGAAACATATTTTACGGCAAGACCCAGATGTGATTATGATTGGAGAAATCCGTGATGAAGAAACCGCCGGAATCGCCATAACTGCTTCACTGACCGGGCATTTAGTATTATCAACCCTACATACAAACACTGCTGCAGCGGCCTTAGCACGGCTGATTGATATGGGGGTAGAGCCCTATCTTTTAGCTTCAGCGGTCAGCGGGGTTTTATCTCAACGCTTAGTACGTCGTTTGTGCGAACACTGTAAGACCCAGTATAAAATTTCTGAGGCGGAAAAAAGAGCATTTCGCCTGCCTGTGTCAATAAACTACCTATACCGCTCGGTAGGCTGTCCGGAATGTCTGGGGACAGGATATCGAGGCAGGATAGGGATCCACGAGTTTTTGCTCTATAGTCAAGAGATTAAAGAACTGGTTCTCTCTGTACAAAATGCTCGCGACATAGAACAGCAAGCCATGGTTTCCGGAATGCTTACTGTAAGTGAGGATGGGTTCCTAAAGGTTCAGCAAGGCCTTACAACTGTTGAGGAAGTATTGCGGGTTACATCTGGAATAGAAGAATAAGGGGAGACTAAACCATGATTTCATTTAAAGAACTTTTACTTTTAGCTGGAGAAAAGAAGGCTTCAGATATTCATTTGACTGTAGAGAGTCCTCCGGTTTTGCGGATGGATGGCTCACTGATCCCAAGCAAGATGGATAAACTTTCTCAGGCAGATTTAGAGACCTTTACCAAGGCTCTGATGAATGAAACTCAGGCCAAACGGTTTGCTGAATATGGTGAATTAGATATGTCCTATAGTTTACCGGGTGTTGGACGTTATCGGATTAATATATTTCGGCAAAGGGGATCAATTGGAGTGGTTATTCGCCTGATTCCTTTTACAATCCCAAGTCCTCAGGCCTTAGGACTTCCTCCCGTCAGCATTGAGCTGGCCAAACTGCACAAAGGATTAGTCTTAGTGACTGGCCCAACCGGAAGTGGAAAATCCACAACTCTGGCTTCACTTATAGACTATATTAATACGACGAGGGCCAGTCATATTGTGACAATTGAAGATCCCATTGAGTATTTACACCGACATAAGTTAAGTCTAGTCAATCAACGAGAGGTTGGTAACGATACCCATTCTTTTTCTAATGCTCTGAGAGCTGTTTTACGTCAAGATCCTGATGTAATCTTAGTTGGAGAGATGCGTGACTTAGAAACTATTGCCACAGCGGTAACAGCTGCTGAAACCGGACACTTGGTCTTTAGCACTCTTCATACCAATGATGCCACTCAGTCCGTGGATCGGATGATCGATGTATTTCCCCCCCATCAGCAGCAGCAAATTCGTGTACAGTTAGCGGCTGTCTTGCAAGGGATTATGTCTCAACAATTATTTCCCAGAGCAGATCACAAAGGCAGAGTTGCAGCCATCGAGGTCTTGATGGCCACTCCGGCGGTACGCAGTTTGATTAGAGAGGGCAAAACCCATCAGCTTCCGACAGTTATTCAAACAAATGCTAAGTTGGGAATGCAAACAATGGACAAGGCTATTATGGAATTAGTCCAAAAGGGACTGGTAACGTATGACGTTGCCCAGGAAAAGCTGCAGAGCCCTGATAGCATGCGAAGATGAGCAAACAGCATTTCTTATGGAAAGCTGTTGATATAAATGGCAAAGTTCGTCGCGGAATATGGGCTGATACTGGCTTGTACGAGGTTCAAAGACGTCTAAGGAAGGCAGGCTACTTTCCGGTTTGGATTCGATCGATAGCTCCTATAGAAAATGCCCTTTTTCCAGCCGGAAGGAATTTTAAGTGGAGTAGTTTTGCTCGTCGATTGGCTACTTTACTGGAGGCTGGTATCCCCATCCTGCAAGCTTTGGAAATGATGAGCTCCAATGAGCGCAGTTCCTTTGATCAAGACCAATTAATGATTCTCAAGAACCAGGTAGAAAGTGGCACTGATTTATCTGAGGCTTTAGCTCATCTCAACCCCTCCCCTAACTCATTTATACTATCCATGATAAAGGCCGGCGAATATACGGGAAATCTGGGAAAGGTTCTCAGTGAGATTGCTGATGAGTTAGACCTGGAGCTTGAGTATCAGCGAAAAATTAGGGCAACTCTGGCCTATCCTGCCCTTTTATTTACTGCAATTATCCTCGTACTCTACGCTCTTTCGGTCTGGATTCTGCCAATGTACGAAAAACTATTTCTAAGTGTTGGTGTCTCCGAATTGCCTTTCTTGACCAGAGTCATTTTTGCCGGCAGTCAAAAACTTCCCCTTCTCTTAGGAGGGTGTCTTAGTTTGGTAAGTGTGAGTTTATTGGTTGTTAAATTTTCCAGCTCGAATCAGTGGAGAATCCATCTGGAGAACTTGCTGGGACGTGCCCCTTTGATCGGTAAAGTCTATCATCTTCGGGATTTAGTCCAGTTCAGCCGGATGTTGAGCCGCTTGCTGACCGCCGGAATTCCTTTATTGGAAGCCTTGCGTCTCACGGCAGGAACCTTGCGCAGCCCTAAGATGTTAGCTTTAATAAGCAATCTCATACTAAATGTTCGTCAAGGAAAAAGAATGGCACCAATGCTCAGTGCCAGTGGGATTTTTCCTAAGGAAGGAGCTGAAATGATTGGAATCGCAGAGGAAGCAGGGCAACTTGATCTGATGATGCATTATGTCACCAAGATATTTCGCCGTGATCTTGAGGAACAACTCGAAGGGTTAATGCGAATGATTGGGCCCCTTCTCACAATTATTTTAGCCGGGTTGATTGGCATTATCGCAGGAGGAGTTATGCTCCCTATCTTTGATCTAAGTTCACAACTTCAGTAGTCTTAGCTTAAGTTCATCCGAGTGAGACAGATGTTCAATTCTAATTGAACGAGATTGCTTTGTGCAGGACTGTTAAAATTAAGGAGGAATTAAGATGAATTATCTCAAACAGGACAAAGGATTTACCCTGATTGAAGTTTTGGCTGTGATCATCATAATCGCCGGACTGGCGGCAATTGCAATTCCTAAATTAGTATCTAGTACAGCTAATGCGAAACAAAAAGCCGATGTAGCTACAGCCCACCAAGTTAAAGCAGCTCTTGATCGTTATCAAGTAGAAAATGGTACCTATCCTAAAAACTTGGAAACAAAGGATGGGAAGGTTACAGCTCCGGGTTTTATTCCTAACTACATCAGTAAGTTGGATGTGTCAACCACTCAACAGGTGGTAGTGGGCAAAGAAGGATTTGGAGTATCTACCTTAACAGTCGACGAATCGGATAGCACTTTGTATCATTTTCCAGCGGATCATACTCCCAATAGAATCATCATGATCTATTTGTCTGCGGATGGTTTAGCTGCGGAAGTTCGGGCGTATGATGAAAAAATGAAAGAGGCAATTTGGACGTCAGCTGACTAGCGTGTCTTTTTCAGAGAGAAAACTGCAAAGAACCCAAAAAGTTGCAAGGTTATTCATTAAAGACTGAATTGAAGATAAAACCGGAAAAGAGGGCCTCATTTGTTTTTAATAAGTATTACAGCTGGATTATTAGGATTATTAATTGGAAGTTTTCTGAATGTGGTCATTTACAGAGTCCCGCGAGGGGAATCCATAGTATCGCCGGGTTCTCATTGTCCTGCTTGTGGACATCCCTTAAAAGCTTGGGAACTTATTCCCGTCCTTAGTTTTCTAATCCAGAATGGAAGGTGTCGGGAGTGTCAAGAGCCAATTTCTTGGCGTTATCCGGCTGTTGAACTACTAACGGCAATTCTTTTCTTGCTTACGGCATACTTTAGTTGGAGTACGGCAATCTATCCTTCTCAACTATTCCTAAACTTAGTCTTTGTTGCTGTCTTGATTGCGCTATCCTTGATTGATATTGATACCCTGCGCTTGCCGGATGTGCTCACCCTTCCCCTCTTAGTGCTTGGGTTACTGGGGGCTTTTCTTATACCCGGAAACCCAACAGGATGGGAAAGTTTGCTGAGTGCTATGGGCACGGGAGGGTTATTCTTATTGATTGCTCTGCTCTATCCCCAGGGAATGGGCTTAGGAGACGTTAAATTGGTTGCGGCACTTGGTGCCTTCCTAGGTTTTCCCGCAATATTCTTAGCTGTTTTTCTAGGAAGTCTAATTGGTGCAATATCTGGAGTATATCTCCTAGTTACAGGACAAAAATGTTTTCGTCAACAGATCCCTTTTGGACCTTATCTGGCCCTAGGATCAATAATAGCCTTATTGTGGGGAACCCGAATCTTTGATTGGTATTGGGCGTTGGTAAAATGAAACCTCGAATAAGTAGGTGAAATAATGCAGAAAAGTTACCTAGTTTTCGAATTAATTGATGGAGAGATTCGTGTATTTTGCTTTTCCGTCTCTTCCTTTAGACAAAAACTTATTCATAGTTCTACAGCAGTCAGATTTGACCGTATTCCAATACCGACCGGTCTTATCGAGCAGGGTGCAGTTCGAGATGAAGACTCTTTAAGGGGCATTCTTTCGAACTATCGATCTCAGCACCCTGGTAAGTTTGCTAAAGCTTATCTGGCAGTTTCAATGCAGCAGGGATTCATAGGAGCTTATACCCTGCCTTGGCTATCTAAACGCGACAGAGAATCAGCTATATCTCTTCTCGTAGATGAGGAAATATCGATTCCGAAGTCTGAGCTGTTTTATGATTACTTCATTTTACCCGAGGAACAACCTAAAACATTACAAATCCTCTTAGGTGCAACACGACGAAGCATACTTGAACAGTATGCCTTTATTTTTGATCAAGCCGGTTTTCCATTAAATGAGATCGATTTTGCTTATTCCGCTCTTGGACAGGCTTTCAGATTTGATGCAGATCAAGATGTATTATACCTTCAGGGTGAGCCTGAAGGTGTGAAAATAATTTTCTTTAGAGGAGTAGTTCCCAAAAACTTGCGCATGCTTTCTTCTTTTTCGGCTAATGAAACGTATTCGGAAACAGACTTACTTGAAGAGCGGAAAAACGAAATAGGACGGTTTCTCTTATATCATCAAACTCAGCAGACCGATTATAATTTACAACGGATAGTCTGGAGTGGAGGTTCTGATATCAGCAGACTCGCTCAGGAGTTACATTCAACTAACTCAAATTTATTGCTTGAACAAGCTGTCATAAAGGATTTGCCTGATTCCTGGCAGAAAGTGCTTGAGCAAAACCATGGTGTTGCAGAGGTGGCAGTGGGGTATGGTCTGCGCGTTATATCCCAACGTCCGGGGCTTAATCTTTGGCGCCAGCCATTTGCCAAGGGAAAGCTTATGAAGGCCTACTTACGTCTAGGGTTCGCAGCAATAATATTGCTTATCATAGGAACCCTGGTTTGGTTATCTCTTTCTCGACTGGCACTACCTTTACAAGATGAACTAAGCCAACTATCTCGGGAGGGTACTGATATCCTGGAACAGAACCAACAACAGGCAGATCTGCTTTCTGCTTGGAAGAAAGTAAGTGTCCACCGGGAGAAGATCGGAGAGAGGTTGGCAGAAGTTCAGGCTTCGGCGGGGGTAGAATTGGAGATTAAACAAATCACCTTTAAAAACGGAAGTCTATCTATACAAGGCTCGGCTAATGACTCGAAAAATGTCCAAGCTTTTATCAAGACTCTGAGGATACTAGGCTGGGCAGATCCGTTATTATCAAGTTACAAAATGACAGTAGAAAGTACCGTTGATTTTATGATAAATGCTAAGCTGGGGCAAATTTCTACCCAGCTAGAGTCTCAGGAATCCGAATAATATTTTGAGGTACTGTGAATGTTTGAGTTAGTTTGGTTAGAAGAGAGCAATTGAATTTGGTTTTGATATTAAAAATATTAACTTTGATTTTAAGTTTAAGGGGGGGCTTATTTTTGATTAAGTCAACCATCAACTCCTCTATACGTAACTGCCGATATATTTCTTTAGGTAGTCTTAAAATTATTATCTTCAGCATCTTTCTTTCCAATGCTGTTGTCTATACGACTCTTTGCCAGCCAGCGTATTTTAAGTTGATGGCATTGAAAGAAGAGACTAATTATTGGCAAGATGTATTAGAAAGAGATGTAATCCAAAATGAGTCTATTATTCCTACAATGGATCAATTGCCGGACATGATTGAGCTGTGTCGTCATACTTTTCTAGATAAAGGTGTGGACGTGGCTTCCTTAAATGTTGAACGATTTGGGGAGCGGAGAGAGGCAGGAACAGGAGCAACCGTTGATTATGCTTTGGTTCGATTGCGGTTAGTTGGTCAACAGGAACAAATTCCAAGTTCCCTAGAAGCTATTGAGGATAATAAAAAAATAAGCGTTCATATTCAGGAGGTGCTCTTAGCTGAAGGAAAGGGAGAAGCTCTTCTGAAAATCTATTTCAGTACCGGAGAATAGCTTTGTCAGCAAAGATACTGGTTTGATGAAGTGAGCTATGGTAATTATGGGATACTTTTCATAAACTTAGTAACGAGACATTCCTTTGCTACCATAGTTTATGAAGAGGAGGAATGTGATGTGGGAAAAGAGTACTGCATACAAGCCGGAGATAATTTTTATGTTTTAGCTCAACGCTGGGGAGGCACCTGTGATGATTTTCTAATGGTTAATCCTAGCGTTGACCCACTAAGACTTCAAATAGGACAAAAGATTGTTCTGCCCGATTTTAAACCAAGTAAAGGGCTGGAACAGTATGCAACTATAAATGCTGATCAGGGGCAAGAGTTTGTTGGGGAATATTTAGATCAGGTAGAAATGGAAGTTGAAGGAGTTCGTGTTCGGCTAAAGCGTATCGGTGAACCAAAGACTCCTCATGAAATTCATTTAATGATTCCTCGAACAGAGATTCGAAAAGTTCAGCCTGCTGGAGAGTGTGGGCCAACTGAAGTACAAATAATGTTGAGTAACTTAAATGTTGTGCTTTCTCCTCGCTTAGTGAGTGGAGAAGGGGATCGTGCAGAACAAGGGAAAATGACGGTTCAGCAGGATCAAAACCAACAAACTCAAATTAATAATCCCCAGCAATTTGGTCAAGGGGTACAGCCGGGGTTCTAAGCGTTAAGGGTAGGCTGATGACATTTGTAAGGTATTGCAATAAGCATAAAAACAGTAAAACAGACAGGAGATTCTAAAACCTCTTGTCTGTTTTTATGGCCATTATTGATTCTTCACTCAATTCCGAGACTCCACTTTTTAACCGAGGGTTCTTTATTACGACCGTGGGGGTAGAGTAGAGTTCAGTTACTAGAGATAATAAATCTTTTTAGGCAGGAATGAAATAACTACTAATAGAAAAATACTATGCTACAATAGAAAATTGTGTTAAAATTTTAAAGGTGAGTTGAGGAAGTGATAAATTGGGTATGATATGGGTGTTTAATGGACCAAATTTAAATTTATTAGGGTTGCGTGAACCAGAGCATTATGGCTCGCATACATTGGCGGAGATTCATCAGGAAATATTAAAAATAGCAAATGAGGCGAAAATAAACGCCGAGTGCAAGCAAACTAATCATGAGGGGGTTCTCATCGACTGGATTCAGGGCCTAAGTTCAGAGGATTTTTTGATACTTAATCCTGGGGCTTGGACGCATACGAGTTATGCGATTAGAGATGCTATAAGCGCTGTAAAAGTTCCTGTAGTTGAAGTACATCTATCCAATATCCACGCACGTGAGGCCTTTCGGGCCAATTCAGTTATTGCTCCAGTCTGTATCGGACAGATCTCAGGTCTAGGCGCTGAGGGATATTCCCTAGCAATGCATTATGCTATCTCTTACCAAAAAACACAGGGTAAAACCTGAACTGGAATTCGAATCATGTACTACGAACTTCGAGATAGGGGGTATTTAAGTGAGTCGCCTGCAACAAATGCGTCAACACATGCGAGATGAAAATCTCAACGCATATGTTGTAATGCGCCCGGAAAACGGTAGGTATCTTAGCGGATTTTCCGGTGGTGAAACAACTTTATATATTACTTTAGAGAATGCTGTTTTATTAACCGACTTTCGCTACATAGAACAAGCTAAAGCTCAAGCCCCTGCTTTTGAGATTATTGATGCGGGACATGACCACTTTGCAAAATTAGGCGAAATAGGTAGGGGAGTACATAAGGTTGGCTTTGAAGGAGATTATATAACCTACGTTGATTTTGGCAAGCTGAAGAATGCCTTCTCACAAGCTGAACTTTTTTCGCTGCCGAACCTTGTCAGCAACTTGCGCTCGGTGAAAGATGATTCTGAAATTGGGTTAATTCGTCAAGCTGTGAAAATTGCTGATAATGCCTTTAAAGAAGTTTTAATGACAATTGAGATCGGACAATCAGAGGAAGAAATCGGACTTAATCTGGAATATTCCATGAGACGAGCTGGTGCCAGTGGAGGTTCCTTTGACTTTATCGTGGCATCAGGCCTGCGTTCGGCTATGCCTCATGGAACTGCAAGTCCTAAAAGGATTCAGGCAGGGGAATTTCTGACTATGGATTTTGGAGCCATTTATCAAGGGTACTGTTCGGATATAACTCGTACTGTGTTTATCGGCGACCCAGAGGATAAGCATAGGGATATTTACGCTACTGTTTTGAGAGCACAAATGGCAGGAATTCAAGCAGTTGCACCAGGCCGCTCCGGTAAAGAGGTAGATGCTGTAGCCCGGTCTATTATTGAAGAAGCAGGCTATGGAGATTACTTCGGACACGGGCTGGGACATTCTGTAGGTCTGGCGATTCATGAAGGGCCGAATCTGAATAAACGAGAAGAACGTCTTCTTCAGCCTGGTATGGTAGTCACTGTCGAACCTGGTATTTATATACCTGACTGGGGCGGTGTTCGCATTGAAGACATTGTTTTAGTTACTGAAAGCGGTTGCGAGGTCTTAACCCAAGCACCAAAGGAATTGATTATATTATAAGTAAATTTTGTCCATAAGCTGATTCTCACTACCCCTTGTTGTTCAAAATGCAGAAGGAATGGTAGTATTAAGCTTCTGGATAACATAGATTCCATGGGATGTATCCCCAGAATCGCAAATCAACGGTTTTCATTACGCAGGTATTAGACTTCAAAAGGGACAATCTGGTCTAGACAAGAATTATTAGGAGGAAGTAAACAATGATTTCAACAAATGATTTTAAGACAGGTCTTACCATTACAATAGATGGTGATGTATTTTCAGTAGTTGAGTTTCAACATGTCAAACCAGGGAAGGGTGCAGCTTTTGTACGCACTAAACTGAAGAATGTCAAGACCGGTGGCGTCGTAGAGCGTAAGTTCAATGCCGGCGAAAAAGTTGAGAAAGCACATGTAGAGCGCCGCGAAATGGATTATCTTTATAAAGATGGAGAACATTTCGTTGTTATGGATAAGGAAACCTACGAACAAACCTCTTTAACTGAGGCACAAATCGGTGATGGAGTTAAGTGGCTGAAAGAAAACATGACTTTAGGGGTGCTTTTCTTTGGGGTACAGGTTATTGGGGTAGATATCCCAAATTCTGTTCAACTGGAAGTTACAGCTACTGAACCGGGAGTTAAAGGAGATACTGCAACCGGTGGTACCAAACCTGCTACCTTAGAAACCGGTGCTGTCGTGCAAGTTCCTTTCTTTGTTAATGAAGGGGATGTCCTCATTATTGATACTCGCACAGGTAACTATGTCCAACGGGCATAGTGATACTCATATACTTAAATAGTTAATAGACATGAAAACATCTTCTATGGGGCAAATTAACTTTACTTGTACCATAGGAGGTGTTTTTAATTTGCATAATAATAAGAGGGCATCAAAGCTTAGTGTGATTCCACTTGGTGGAACGGGGGAAATTGGAAAAAACTTGCTTGTGTTTGAATATGAAGATTCGATTGTAGTCATTGACGGAGGCGTAAAATTTCCGGAAGATGAATTACTCGGTATTGATCTAGTAATTCCCGATATCACTTATTTGGAGAAAAACCGTGACCGTATTAAAGGACTATTTATCACTCATGGACATGAAGACCATATTGGTGGTCTTCCCTTCATCTTACCAAAACTGAATATACCCATTTATGGGACTCGGTTGACTTTAGGCTTAGTACAGGCAAAGTTACAGGAAAGAACCCCCTATCCGGAATCGATGGTGCATGTTATTGAGCCAGGAGAACCGATTCGAGCAGGGGTGTTTGAAGTTGAAGCCTTTCGTGTTACTCATAGTATTCCCGATGCTGTCGGATATTCTTTACTAACGCCGGTGGGCCGAGTGATTTATACCGGTGATTTTAAAGTAGATTATACACCGATTGATGGACATAACATGGATTTAGGCAAACTTGCGGCCTGGGGACAAGAAGGGGTATTAGCCCTACTTTGTGACTCTACTAACTCAGAGAGACCAGGAGTTACAGTTTCAGAGAAGATTGTTGGCAAAGTCTTGCGGGAGTGGTTCGAAAGGGCTCAAGGAAAAATTATCATGGCCTCCTTTGCTTCTAATGTCCATCGAATTCAACAAGCGATTAATGCGGCTGCAGATATCGGACGCAAAATTTGTGTTGTAGGAAGAAGTATGGAAAATGTCGTTAATACTTCGATTGAACTGGGATATTTAAAATTACCCCAGGAAAACATCTTAATTCCAAGTTCCGAAGTAGGGAGTATGCCTCCGGAAAAATTATTAGTGCTCACGACTGGGAGTCAAGGAGAACCTTTGGCAGCCTTAACGCGAATGGCTACTCGCAGTCATCGGCAGATTAATGTGATGCCTGGGGATATGGTAGTCATGGCAGCGACCCCAATCCCCGGAAACGAGAAGTTGGTCGGAAAAACAATCAATCATCTCTATCAAATAGGGGCCGAAGTAGTCACTAAGGAAATGGGACAGGTGCATGTATCCGGACATGCCAACCAAGAAGAAATAAAACTTGTTATTCGCCTCACTCAACCTCGCTTTCTTATTCCTCATCATGGTGAAATACGGCATCAAGCCGGTTTTAGAAAGATTGGTCAATCTCTTGGTTATGCGGATGAGGACATTGCCATTACCCAGTTGGGCTCCCGGGTTGAACTTTCACCGAATCGAATGGAGTTTGGTGAACGGGTTGAGGCAGGAAGTGTTTATATTGATGGGTTGGGTGTAGGAGATGTGGGGTACATTGTTTTAAAGGATCGTCAACAATTAGCTCAGGATGGAGTAGTTGTAGTTGTCGCTGCACTCTCTAAGAGCAAGCCATATAAAATATTATCTGGGCCGGATATCATTTCAAGAGGATTTACATTTATGAAAGAAGCAGATGCCTTAATCGATGGTGCTAAAAAGGATGTAATAGGGAGTATAGAAAGACAATTTGAGAAAGACCAAACTGAATGGGGAGCCCTAAAATCGAACATTCGTGATAGTCTAGGTAAATACTTATGGGAAAAGACTCGAAGAAGGCCTATGATTTTACCAGTGTTATTACATTTTTAAGCGTCTGTCGGATTGGTGATTTTAACACCTGCATAGTCGTAGAAAGAAGAAAGATATAGTAGACAATGAATACTTAAAAGGGACCTGTAACGCCCACTTGTAAGAAGTGGGTGTTTTTAATATTAAATAATTAAACCGATTTCTGTCATAAGAGTCTAATTTATCTAAATTATTAAATAAGTTAAGCGATTATTTACAGATTCTCATTAAAATTGCAGGATTATTGATTATTATTGAAGAATAAGACCTAAGACTTAAGACCTATCGAAAGGAGTGCTTCGTAATGAATTCTAAGCTAAAATGCGATCTGAGTAAGGTCACTCCTTTTAGAATAGCAGTGCTTTATGGTTTGTTTAGTATGCTTTGGATTCTCTTTTCTGATCGTTTGTTGACTATTATTATTGCTGATCAAGAGACGATTCTCAATTTATCTATTCTAAAAGGTGCTGTTTTTGTCTTAGTAACTGCAATGTTACTCTATTGGCTAATTCAATGGGGATATAACAATCTGCAAGAATCTGAAAAGGCTCTAATTAAAGATCGGGCTAACCTGGAACGTTATCGTTTATTGGCTGATGAAGTACTCGATATAATTATATTTATTAGTCCCGAAGGACAAATAATTGATGCCAATGAGGCGGCAGTAAAACGTTATGGATATACTCGTGAGGAATTGACGAATATGCCAATGCACAAATTGCGTTTGCCAGAGGATCAATTAATGGTTCCATTCTTTCTTGAACATGCGCCAAAGGGAATGCAGTTTGAATTGAAGCACGTCTGCAAAGATGGAAGTGTTTTTCCTATCGATATTAGTGCTAAAGGAGCAACAATAAACGGGAAACCAATTATTGTAAGTATGATACGAGATATTGCTATACGAAAGAAAATTGAGGCTGAAGTTTGGCTGGCCAAGGAACGTGCACAAGTTACTTTAGAGTCAATCGGAGATGCCGTGATTACCACGGATGTTAAGGCGAAGGTAGAGTATATTAATCCAGTTGCTGAGGCTTTAACAGGTTGGTCAAATTCAGAGGGAGTAGGTCTCCCTTTAGAAACAGTTTTTCATATTGTTCATGAAGAAACAGGTGAAGAAGTCGAAAGTCCAATTATTCGCTGTCTTCAAGAAGGCCGTGTAGTAAATATAGCTGATCATACTGCCCTAATTAATAAAGATGGTCTTGCAGTTTCAATTGAGGATTCTGCCGCTCCCATAAGGGATAGAGATGATAAAATTATAGGTGCTGTTTTAGTTTTTCGAGATGTCAGTTATAAATGGGATCATATGAAAGAATTGGCTCATCAGGCACAGCATGACGCCTTAACAGGGCTGCCCAATCGGCTTTTATTCAATGAATATTTAAAGAACGCCTTAGCTAGAGCAAGACGTAAAAATGGCAAATTGGCGGTCATGTTCTTAGATTTAGATCGATTCAAACTGATTAACGATACAATGGGACACAATATGGGGGATTTACTTCTCAAAAGTGTAGCCGAACGTTTGCGGCAGACTTTGCGTGAAGGGGATACAGTGGCAAGGCAGGGCGGGGACGAATTCTTGATATTGCTCTCAGAAATTCAAGATGAAATTGAAGCAGCTTTAGTCTCGGAAAGAATTTTAGGGCTCTTTTCCAAACCGATTATCTTAGAGGACAATGAAATCTATATAAGTACAAGTATCGGAATCAGTCTATATCCTAATGATGGCAGCGATATGGAAGCTTTGGTAAAGCAGGCGGATACGGCAATGTACGCTGCTAAAGAGAAGGGAAGGAATAACTGCCAGTTTTTTACGCAAGGACTTAATATTAAAGCCAACCAAAGGCTTTCAACAGAAAACAGTCTCCGCAAAGCCCTGGTTCGTGAAGAATTTGTCTTACATTATCAGCCTCAAGTTGATTTAGATAATGGCTTAATTGTAGGACTTGAAGCTCTCATTCGGTGGGATTCTGTCGAATTAGGGATGGTCTCTCCTGCTGCTTTTATTCCTATAGCTGAAGAAACAGGGCTGATTATTCCGATTGGAGAATGGGTTTTACGTACAGCCTGTGCTCAAAATAAACATTGGCAAGAACAAGGGTTTTCTCCCTTACGTATAGCGGTCAATATATCTGCTCGGCAATTTAAAGAACCCAATTTTGTAAAATTGGTTAAAAACATTCTGGATGAAACCAAATTAGACCCCCAATGGCTTGAACTAGAGATTACAGAAAGCATTGCCATGGAAAAGGGCCAAACTTCGTTAGAAATGTTAAGTTCTTTTAAAAAGTTGGGAGTTCGAATTTCAATTGATGACTTCGGGACAGGTTTCTCTTCCCTCAATTATTTAAGCCGCATGCCAATAGATACTTTAAAAATAGATCAAACCTTTATTCGGGACATTACCACCGGGGATAATGGTAAAGAGGTTGTTACTGCAATAATACAGCTTGCTAAAAACCTGCAGTTAAAAGTGATTGCTGAAGGAGTAGAGACTGATAACCAATTCTCCTTCTTAAAGGATAAGCTATGTGATGAGATGCAAGGCTTCCTTTTTAGTAAAGCAGTGTCTTCCCAAGAGGCAGAAAAAATGTTTGTTCATAACTGTAGGTAGAGTGACTTAAAGTGTAAATTTCTAACTAAAGCCGAGAGCAGATCAAATTGCTCCCGGCTTTAGTTATGTAGATAAACTTCCTCTTTTTGCCAAGTGTTGAAGTCTAAAACTATTAAGTTGGACATACCTTCTATCAAGGGGGGCAATGAAGTGTCGCTACATTACACTCTATCTGTCGTTCAGGAACATAGGCTAACGGCAGATTTACAAAAAGTTAAGGCTTCTAATGGGGAAAAAAGCCTTTCAAGGCTTAATAAGAGCGCGGCCTTATGGGCGGATATGGCGAGATGGTTTGGGGAAAATGTTCGATCAATTTTACTCAATCTTAAGGAGGTAGCTTTTTACGAGGTTGAAGAACTGCGTTTGCGAGTTGGACAGCCGCTTATGCTTCGAACGGTGGATAAGGATCTTTTTATTAACCACCTGGGGGAGGCAACTAGTCCCTACAAAGCCTACATTATTAAATCAGAGGACTTAACAGCTGCTTTAGAACGTATGACTCATAGCTCCCTCTACGCAGTTGAAGAGAATTTGAAGCAGGGGTTTATTACTCTGCCTGGAGGAAATAGAGTAGGCTTGACAGGTGAAGCTGTGCTTCAGGATGGTCAACTTCAGACATTGAAACACATATCTTCTTTAAATCTCCGTATAGCAAGAGATATTCAGGGACAAAGTCTCAAAATATTGCCCTTACTGCTAAATTCTGCCGGGCAGCTGTATCATACACTTTTAATCTCTCCCCCAAGAGCAGGTAAAACAACCTTGTTAAGAGATTTGATTCGTTCAATAAGCAACGGAGTTCCTAAATTAAGATTAGAGGGTCAGACTGTAGGAGTTGTCGATGAACGGGGGGAACTTGCCGGGATGTGGCAAGGTATACCAACCTATGATTTAGGTTTACGAACGGATGTTTTAGATGGCTGTCCAAAAGCCAGCGGGATGAGCATGATGGTTCGTTCCATGTCCCCTCAAGTGTTGGCTGTGGATGAGCTGGGTCATGCTGAGGATGTTGTTGCGATAAATGATGCTTTGCGTACCGGAGTCCGGATACTTAGTACCGCTCACGCAGGCACCTTGGAAGAGGCCCGAAGCAGACCGATTATAACTCATCTATTAGATCAAGAGGTTTTTGAACGTTTGGTTGTGTTGAGCAGGCGACATGGACCGGGAACTTTAGAAGAGATTTACGATCTGAAAACTGGGAGGAGCCTGTCATGCTAATACTGGGATGTATGGTACTTATAGCAGGGTGCGGATGTTTAGGGCTTTGGTTTGCTTACAGAATTCGAAGACGTCCTCAGGAGTTAAGAGAATGTTCTATGGCCTTAGCACTCTTAGACACGGAAATAGTCTGGGGGGCAACTCCTCTACCTGAGGCATTCGGAATTCTCAAAGAACGTACAGATGTACCTTGGCAAGGATTTTTTGGAGAATTGAAGGAACGATTGAGTCAAGGCGAATCAGCAGGTATAGCATGGAAAGAGACCATGATAGCACAAAATAGTCACTTTTGTTTGAAGTCGGAAGACTGGAATGTAATTGGAGATGTTGGTAAAGGGTTGGGTCGGTCTGATCGGACGGAACAGCATAAACAAATAGAGCTTGTTCAACGTCAATTGATGGTAATAAAGGAACAAGCGGAAACCTGGTCTGGGAAACAAGCTAAGATGTGGTCCTACTTAGGCTTTCTTGGAGGAATTGCGGGAGTGCTAATCTTGATTTAACCAGAGAGAGGAGTTGTACAATGAGCTTTAATTTGATAATAACAGTGGCCGGTATTGGGATTTTGGTCGGAGTTCTAGCATCCGTTCTAAATCAATCCGGCCGTAGTGAAATGGCTCAAGGAGTTACTATTATGGGAGTTATTGTAGTTCTCTATATTGTAGTACAGTCTATAGCTGAATTATTTACTCTGGTTAAGAGTGTCTTTAACCTATATTAGGGGGCTAAAGTGTGGAGATATGGCAAATAGTTGGACTAGCCCTAATAGTAACAATTTTTAGCGTTGTTCTTAAACAGATCAAGCCAGAGATCGCTTTACAGCTTTCCATATTAGCAGGTGCATCGATCTTTATAATTGTTCTCAGTAAAATACGAGTTATTGTTGACTTATTACAAAACCTTGCTGATCAAGCAAATATTAATTCCTATTATTTGCTGATCATTTTAAAAATCGTAGGAGTTGCCTATCTGGCAGAGTTTGGTGCCCAAATATGCCGTGACGCAGGTGAAGGTGCCTTGGCGACAAAAATCGAACTTGCGGCAAAAGTCGGGGTAATAATCTTAGCTATTCCTATTATTGTAGCCATTACTGAGTCATTAGTACGACTTGTTCCGTGAGGTGATGTGTTTGCCGAGATATATTGTCAGTTTGGTAATGTTAGTTTTCTTCCTTTGTGGGACAACTTCACCGGTTTTGGCAGAAGAAGTACCCCCTCAGTCCCAGGAAAAGATAGATCTTCTACAAGAGATTGATTTGAGCCAAATGCATAGTTTTTTGGAGCAATTGGACAGTGATGTCCAGAAGGCAATGCCTGGATTTTCTCTTGTGCGTATGTTTGAGGATCTAAGGAGTGGCAAGTTAAGTTTGAAACCGGAAAACATAGGGAATACGTTGTTGACTTTATTAGGCCATCAAATATTAGGAACTGGCCCCCTAATTGGTAAGCTCCTTATCCTAGCTGTACTGGGAGCAGTTTTGGGACAACTCCAAGTAGCTTTTGGAGGTAGTGTGGGGAAAATCGCCCAGGTCATGACCTATCTCGTTCTGCTTAGCTTAGCGATGACAACATTTAAAGAGGTTATAGACATTGCTACAGGAACTATCGATCAAATGGTAGGTCTGATGCAAACCATGTTTCCGGTTATCCTGACGCTCTTAATTACCATGGGGAATTTGACCAGCGCAGCTCTATTTAAGCCTCTTATTATGGGTAGCTTGACAGTTTTAGCTACGGTTATCAAGACGGTTATTCTGCCACTCTTCTTATTAGCAGCAGTCCTTAAGCTTTTTAATCATATTTCCGAACAATTTAAACTAAGCAAACTGGCTGGCTTATTTGAATTCGTGGGTAAAATATCTCTTGGTGTGATTATGACTATTTTTATCGGCGTCATGACGGTTCAAGGAGTGACTGGAGGGGTTGCTGATAGCGTTGTATTCCGAACAGCTAAGTACTCAGCTGATCTTGTTCCTGTGGTCGGAAAGTTTTTTAAAGACGCCGTGGAACTGGTGATTACCTCAGGACTACTCTTAAAAAATGCCGTTGGGATAGTTGCTTTAGTAGCAATTATTGTGATTTGTTTGGGTCCTTTAATCAAGATTTTAGCTATGATCCTGGTGTTTCGCATTTCTGCAGCCCTCATCGAACCAATTGGTGAAAAGGCCCTTGCGGAAAGTCTTCAAGATATGTCTAAAAGTTTAATACTAATAATAGTTTCAGTTGCATCTGTCGCAGTTATGTTTTTCATGGCAGTAGCTGTAGTCGTAGGTTCGGGAACCTTTTCAGTGATGTTGCACTAAGGAGGAAAAACTGTGCAAACGTTACAAACACTTGTTAGAAATTTGGCCTTGATTTTATTGTTGGCAACCTTTCTGGAGATGATTTTGCCTAATAAATCCATGCGGGGATTTGTCCAAATGGTGATGGGATTATTCGTGATTTCGGCGATTCTCGCTCCAATTACAACATTGCTGGATACCCCTCTATCAATGGAGATTCCCGCTTGGACTGCATCAAGTCCTCAAGATTTACCGGCAATTGCGGTGGAAGGACAAGGAGTTCAGGTTGGGCGAGATGCGGTTCAGGAACAATATCAGCGGATACTTATTAACCAGATTAAAGGATTAGCATTAGGTACTTCAGGGGTTGGAGACGCGGAGGTTGACGTTAGATTTGAAGAAAAAGAGGGGGGAATCATCGATCAACCAACAATTGCGGAAATTAATGTCCTGTTGACAGCTTCCCAGGAAACCATCCAATCAGTCAAACCAATTATCATTGGGGAATCTACTATCCCTGAGACAACACGATCTCCAAAGGTCGAAGAAGTAAGAGAGCGAATTGCCACATTTATGAGCATCCCTAAAGAGAAGATAATAGTTCAAGAAACTTGAAGGTTTTGCAAATACGGAAGGAGGTTAACTTATGGATTGGATGAAAAAAATCTCAACGGATAAAATGTTATTAGGAGTTGTGTCTTTAATCGTTGTAGGGATGTCCTTTATTTATCTCGGAAAAGGTAAAATTGGCACTGAAGAAATTACTCCAACAAAATCCGCAATAACATCTGTAGAGAGTCCGAACACCAAAATTGGCGTTTTGGAGAAAGAGTTAGAAAGCAAATTACAAACCAACATTTTGATGATGGAGGGCGTAGGAAAGGTACAAGTTTCCGTTAACTTTTTGACTGGTTTAAAGAATGAGTATGTTCGGAATAACAATGTCACTAAGCGTACGAATAAAGAAACGGATAAAACCGGAGGTACTAGAGAAACAACAGAGGTCACGGAAAATAACCAAGTTGTTATGCCAAGTGGGTCTGCTCAACCAGTAATTGCGATTGAGGATCGTCCCGAGATCGGAGGAGTCTTAGTAATAGCTGAAGGTGCCCGCGATCCAAAAGTACGAGAAGGAATACATACAGCGGTACAAACTCTTTTAAGTATTCCAAGCTCCAGAATTACTGTTGTGCCAATGGGTGGAGCATGATGACTAAGTACATGAATTGGCCGGTGCTTTTAATTGTGGGACGCAAATCTCGGCTAAGACTGACTGTTTATGTAGGGTTAGCAGTCATGCTGGGGATTTTGGGAATTAGTTTAATGCTTTCTGAATCCCATGCCTATATTCCGGAACAGGCCAGTTCGCCTGTTAATGCTCCTAGAGAAAAGTCTCAAATCAAGTTTGAGGTTGAAACCATAAAACCCAATAACTCCGGGGGAGATTATTTCGTCAATTATCGTTTAAAACGAGATCAATTACGTCAGGAATCGAAAGCTATGCTTGCTCCACTCCTCGATTCGACAGTAGAAAAAAGCAGGGCAGAGGCGCAAGACCAATGGCTGCAGCTTAGCATGAAAATTCAACGAGAAGAAGAGATTGAAAATCTTCTTAAAATTAAAGGCTTCCAAGACGCAGTTGCGGATGTTTTTTCTGAACATGTAACGGTGATTGTCTTTGCTTCGAGTTTAACTCCCCATGAGGTAAGTCTTATCCAGGAGATTGTCCTGAGAGTGACAGGAATCCCTTTAGATAAAATTATGATATCTTCTAAAAAATAGAAGATATTCAAAAAGTTCTATATAACATGTGCAGGAAAATAGGTAGGTAAGAGCGAATTATATTCATGATAGGACTAAAGTCCTGGTTGAGAGGGTGAGAGACACTGAAGATGAGCAAAATTCTTATTGCTGATGATGCGAGTTTCATGCGTTTGATGATTAGTCAGATTCTTGCTCGGCAGGGTCTTACAAACGTCATTGAAGCTGAAAATGGTTTGCAGGCTGTGGAGCAATTCAAGTCTAACAAACCTGACCTGACGCTTTTAGATATTACTATGCCGGAACTAGATGGATTAGCTGCTCTGGCAGAGATTCTTAGGATTAACCCTTTGGCTAAGGTTGTAATCTGCAGTGCAGTTGCCAATGACAATATTGTTCGAGAAGCGTTGAAAGAAGGTGCAGTGGGTTTTGTGGCCAAGCCGTTTCGGCCTGATGAGCTATTAGACATAGTTCTTAAACATTTAAATTAGGTAAATCTATAATAACTTAAACGCACTTAGTTGCCGCCTGATATAGGCGGCAGTTTTTGCTAATCTGCAAATAGTTATATCTAAAAGATAAGCTGTTCAAAGTATACAAAAAGAGTTATATTGTATACTTAAACTAGTTTCGTTGAAAAAGAAGTGGTACCCTCATATAATAAAACATATTGTTTCATTTTTAATAATGAGAAAATTACCCATTATTGAAGTTTGAACGGAATGGGGATAATACAAAGAGGGGTGACGGCAGTGAAACCAGTTAAGATTACAGATACGACTTTGAGGGATGCCCACCAAAGTCTTTGGGCAACTCGGATGCGTACCGAGGATATGCTGCCCATCCTAACAGAGCTGGATGAGGTAGGTTTTTTTTCGTTAGAAGTATGGGGCGGGGCTACTTTCGATGTATGTCTGCGTTTCTTAGGTGAGGATCCCTGGGAACGTTTAAGACAGATAAAAAGCCGTGTTAAAAAGACACCCTTACAAATGTTGCTTAGGGCCCAGTCTCTGGTAGGGTATCAGCATTACCCAGATGATGTCGTTAGGGAATTTGTTTCCCTGAGTGTCAAAAATGGAATTGATATTATCAGGATTTTCGATTCTCTGAATGATGTTCGGAATATGGTCGTTCCTATGGATGCTGCCAAAAAAGCAGGAGCACATGTTCAAGCCTCGGTTGTTTATACGATTAGTCCGGTTCATACAACTAAACATTACCTGGAAACAGCTACGGCACTTGCCGAGCTTGGTGCTGATTCCCTTTGTATTAAAGATATGGCTGGATTACTTACTCCTATCAAAGCTTACGAACTGATCTCGTTATTAAAAAAAGAGTTAGGAATTATGATTCATTTGCACAGTCATTATATTGGCGGAATGGCTGTCGGAACGTATTTAAAGGCCGCAGAAGCCGGAGTGGACATTGTTGATACTGCTAGTGTGCCCTTAGCCTTTGGTGCTAGTCAACCGCCGGTTGAAACAGTGGTTCGAGCTTTTCAAGATACCGAATTTGATTCGGGTTTAAGTTTACGTAAACTGTTCCATGTTGCAAAGTATTTTGAGGCACTGCGCAAAAGCCGTAGTTTTGAGCGCGGAATCACTCGAATCTCAGATATGAGAGTCTTTGAGCACCAAGTACCTGGGGGTATGATCTCGAATCTAGTCTCTCAGCTTGAAGAACAGGGTGCCCTTGAGCGCATACATGACGTCTTAGAGGAGATCCCTAAAGTACGTGCAGAGTTAGGCTACCCCCCGCTGGTAACTCCTACGAGTCAAATTGTAGGCACACAAGCGGTATTAAATGTCCTCAGCGGGGCAAGATATAAGTTAATCCCTGGAGAGGTGAAAGGGTATGTGCGCGGACTATATGGTCGTCCGCCAGCGCCGATAAACCCTGAAATTCAAAAGAAAATTATCGGTGATGAGGAACCTCTATTAGTTCGTCCGGCGGATAAACTAGAACCGGGCATGGTAAAAGCAAAGCTTGATAGTCTCGAGTTGGCTCAATCTGAGGAAGATGTGGTAAGCTATGCATTGTTCCCGCAAATTGCTAAGAAGTTTTTCGAAGAGCGAAAAATTGGAGTAATCTCAAGAGAGGAACCTAAAGTGGGTAAGGAAACAAAAGATACCCGTACTTCATTGTTATCTAAGGAGGATTCGAAGTTGAATTTACAAGAAATTAAAGAATTAATCCAAATTATAGATGAGACTGAAATTAGTGAATTAAATCTTGAAAGCGATGGGGTGAAAATCGCTATTCGCAAGGGGCCCAGTGTTGTTGCTGGAGTGCCGGTCACGGCTGTTCCTCGTCAAGAGGTAAGTTCACCGGTTGTGGTAGATGCACCTGTTCAATCCCTACGTCCCGAAGCAGTCAAAGCACCGGAGCCTGTCATAAATGCCAATACAGAAACCATTACTTCTCCCATGGTTGGAACTTTTTACTCTTCCGCATCTCCTGAGGCCGCTCCTTATGTTAAATTAGGACAAACTATTGAAGCTGGCCAAATCGTTTGTATCGTTGAGGCTATGAAGCTCATGAATGAAATTGAGTCGGAAGTTAATGGGAAAGTTGTACAAATTCTTGTAGAGAACGGTCAACCCGTTGAATATGGACAGCCGTTGTTCGTTATTGAAAAATAAGGAGAAAAGAGCATGTTTAAGAAAATCCTGATTGCGAATCGCGGGGAAATTGCCTTGCGTATCATAAGAGCATGTCGCGAACTTGATATCGAGACAGTCGCTGTTTTTTCTGAAGGAGATCGGGAGGCATTGCACGTTAAGGCCGCAGACGAAGCGGTTTGCATAGGGCCCGTAGCTAGTGCCAAGAGTTACCTCAATATTCCTAACATCATCAGTGCTGCAGAATTGACAGGCGTTGATGCAATACACCCCGGCTATGGTTTTTTATCTGAAAACGCCCGCTTCTCTGAAATCTGTGAGTCATGTAATATCACCTTTATCGGGCCGTCTCCTAAAGTTATCGAAACTATGGGAGACAAGGCTACCGCCAGAAAAACAATGATAGAAGGCGGTGTCCCTGTAGTCCCGGGATCTAAGGATATTATTACCGATGAAAAAACCGCAGGAATTGTTGCTGAAGAAATTGGCTATCCTGTGCTAATTAAGGCCTCGGCCGGTGGTGGAGGCAAAGGAATGCGGGTTGCTCAGAATGCTAAAGAGTTGAGCAAATCCATCAAAGCAGCTCAAAATGAAGCCCAAGCTTCCTTTGGCAATGCTGAGGTCTACTTGGAAAAATATGTGGAAGAACCCAGACACATTGAGATTCAAGTGTTGGGTGATAACTACGGCAATGTCATTCATTTAGGCGAGCGGGATTGTTCTCTGCAACGCCGCCATCAAAAGCTTCTGGAAGAGTCCCCATCGAGTGCCATAAGTCCAGAGTTGAGAGAAAGAATGGGTGCAGTAGCCGTGCAGGCGGCAAAGTCTGCAAATTATTCTAATGCAGGAACCATAGAGTTTTTGTTAGATCGTCATGGCAACTTCTATTTTATTGAAATGAATACGCGTATTCAGGTCGAGCATCCGGTTACTGAAATGGTGACAGGTCTGGACTTGGTAAAAGAGCAAATTCGTTTAGCAGCAGGGGAACCTCTGGGCTATACTCAAGCAGATATCCAAATGCGTGGTTGGGCCATTGAATGTAGAATTAATGCGGAAAACCCTGATAAGAACTTTATGCCCTCTCCTGGGCCGATTACCATCTATCATGCTCCGGGTGGACCTGGGGTAAGAGTGGATAGTGCGGTTTATCAAGGGTATGCTGTTTCCCCCTATTACGACTCCATGGTTGGAAAGTTGATTGTCTGGGGTGCCACTAGACAGGAAGCAATTGCCCGCATGAAACGTGCCCTTGAGGAATTTGTCATTGAAGGGATTCACACAACGATACCCTTCCACTTAAAAGTATTGGACAATGCTTTTTATCAACGTGGCGAAGTTTACACAAACTTTATTCAACGTCGAATCTTAGGAGAATAAGGACCTTTAACCTGAGAAGATAAATACGAAGAAGAACGGGATTCCCGTTCTTTTTACTGCAAAAAGAACTTCACTATTAATGTGAGGATCTTTTTGTTTTTACTTAAATTATTTTTAAGGCTTAAATAATTTGTTGAAGGGAAATAGCCTTTGCTAGATCAGCCTTAATTTGGTATAATATCAACGTCATGTAGATAATGGAAACCTACTTAGGATAAGGATATTTCGCTCTAAATGGTAAGTAGGCTTATCTAGTTGCAAAAAAGGGTATGTGAATAATGTAATGTCGAAGTTCAATATTCAAACTTAAGAAACACGAACATCGAACTTCGAGTTGGGGGGTGTAAGGTCATGGAAAGTATGGGTACAGATAATTCCCTGGGATCTATTCGAATCGCGGATGAAGTTGTAGAAGTCATAGCCGGATTAGCTGCTTCAGAAGTAGAGGGCGTCGTAGGCATGAGCGGTGGTCTGGTTGGAGACTTAGCTAACATGTTGGGGAGAAATAAAAACCTGTCCAAAGGAGTTAAGGTTGAAGTCGGTGAACATGAGGTAGCTGTAGATTTGTTTATTGTTGTGGAGTATGGTGTATCAATTCCCGACGTAGCTTTTAGTGTTCAGCAAGCTGTAAAAGAGGCCATTGAGAGTATGACTGGACTTAAAGTCGTAGAGGCAAATGTTCATGTGCAAGGGGTTAATTTTAAACCGGTTGTGGAAACCAAAGAAGAAGACTTACGTTTAAAGTAAAGAAAACTTGGCAGGCGCTAAGAAGGCCCCCCCTGGAAAGCCCAGGGGGGGTTTCTGAAAGAAGGGACGACGATGTTGGCCTATACTTTAGGATTGATTCTATTTCTGGGGGCACTGACTATATTAGCAGTAGCCTCAGGATGGGGACTACCATACTTTTTAATAACTCAAGGGCTTGATTGGTTAAGATTTAATCCTTGGGAGAGTATTATTATGGCTGGAGCTTTACTATTGTTAGGATTGCTATTGTTTATCCGACCACGGACGAGTAATGATAATTCCTTTCGGACATCTTTAAAAGGTGGAGATGTTCGAATTTCTCAAGATGCCCTTCAGGAGATTATTACACGCAGTGCCAAAGGGCTGCCCGGAGTTTTGCAAGTTGGATCAAGTCTTAGACAACGCGAAGCTGGGCTTGAGATTATCGTGTTTTGTCAGTTTGAACAGGGGGTCATAATTCCTCAAATATCTGAAGAAATTTTGAAGAAGGTTAAAGAGGATGTCGAGCTTTATACCGGAATAATTGTGGCAGAGGTGAAAGTGCTGGTGCGTCGCTTAGAAAAGGTTCGTCCGGTACGTGTGCGATGAGGGGCTTTTGGTTAAAAATTGAAGAGAAAATTTCTCGGTCTTTAGTTTGGGCCTTGGATAATCACCCTGGCAAGCTTTTGGGAACATCTATAGGTTTTATGCTGGGACTTTTGTTTGTGACGCTAGGTTTCTGGCAAACACTGGTGTTGGTTTTATTTGCTGTGATAGGTTTTGTTTTAGGAAAACGCCAAGATGAGCATAAAGACCTTTCAGCATGGGTAGAAAAGACTTTTAACAAGTATTAAATGATGACTTAAAAATAGATATCACTAGGGAGGAATTTTCTTGAGTCGAAGATTAGCTCGAGAAACTGCATTACAAGTGCTTTTTCAAAGAGACCTGACTAAAGAACCATTGATTATTGCAGAAGAAGTTAAGCGCTGGGCTGATGAATTTGTTGTTCCCGAGCCCAGTAGGGGGTTTGCGCAGGAACTTGTTGAAGGGACAATAGATCATCAAAATGAAATTGATCAAACAATTTCTTCATATGCTCAAGATTGGTCTATTAATCGTATGGCTAAGGTGGATAGAAATGTAATGCGCTTGGCTACTTATGAGATTCTTTTCCGTTCTGATATCCCCGGTCGTGTAAGTCTCAATGAAGCAATTGAGCTGGCTAAGCGATTTGGAGGAGAAGAATCAGCTAAGTTCGTTAATGGGATACTGGATCGAATCGTGGACAGCAATCTGAAAGCCGAAAAAAAGGGTGAACTTTGATTCAAGTATTTCTTTTCACATTTGTAAAATTAAAGGAAAAGTCGTTGAAGATATCGAATTAATTTAATATATGAGAAATTTTAATTTTATTCACATTAAGGGGGAGACAAATGTACCACGTTGTTAAAAAAAGACTATTGGCAACCGGTATTGCCTTACTGGACGTCAATGCACCAGCCGTGGCCGCAAAAGTTGAGCCAGGGCAATTTGTTATTGTCCGTGTAGACGAGCAGAGTGAGCGTATTCCTTTGACAGTAATGGATTTTGATCGTGAAAAGGGTACTATCACGATTGTTGTTCAAGATGTTGGGTACTCGTCAGCAATTATAACGGGTATGAATGAAGGAGATGCATTTCAAGACTTTGTAGGTCCGTTGGGAGTCGAATCCGAAATTGAAAATTATGGTACTGTTGTTTGCATCGGAGGAGGTTTAGGCATTGCTCCTATTCATCCGATAGCTCGGGCTTTAAAAGATGCCGGAAATCATGTTATCTCCGTCCTAGGTGCGAGAAGTGCAGATTTGCTGATTTTAGAAGATGAGATGGCCGCTGCAAGCAGTGAAGTTGTCATAGCCACAAATGATGGCAGTAAAGGTGTTAAAGGATTTGTAACAGACGGACTTGCTGAAGTGTTAGCCCAAGGCCACCAAGTTAAGGCTATTTGGGCCATTGGCCCGATGATTATGATGAAAGCTGTTGTCGATTATACTCGCTCATTAGGCATCAAAACCATTGTTAGTATGAATCCTATTATGGTTGATGGAACAGGCATGTGTGGTGCATGTCGGATTAGCGTAGGCAATGAGACAAAATTTGCTTGTGTCGATGGGCCGGAGTTTGATGGACACTTAGTTGATTTTGACTTAGCAATGAAGCGTCTCGCTTTTTATAAAGATGAAGAGAATAGGGCCAAAGCCCGACTAGAATGCAATCATGAAGGAGGGCATCACTAATGGCTGAGAACATTGAAAGCACAAAGAAAGTTAAAATCCCTCGTCATGAAATGCCTTGTCAGGAACCGGAAGTACGGGCGCGTAATTTTGAAGAAGTTGCTTTAGGCTATACAGAAGAAACAGCTATAGAAGAAGCTAAGCGTTGTTTGCAATGCAAAAAGCCTAAATGTGTTACAGGGTGTCCTGTGGAAGTTCTTATTCCGGAGTTTATCAAAAAGGTTGCCGAAGGAGATTTTCAGGAAGCTGGTAATGTTCTGAAAATTAAAAATTCTCTGCCTGCTGTTTGTGGTCGGGTTTGCCCTCAAGAAAATCAATGTGAGAGTAAATGTATTTTAGGTATTAAGGGAGAGTCCGTTGCTATTGGCCGACTTGAGCGTTTTGCAGCTGACTTCGGCATGAAGACTGGTAAATCTGTGTTCGAGAAACCGGCACTGAGTGGTAAGCGGGTAGCTATTATTGGAGCCGGGCCTGCAGGATTGGCATGCGCCGGCGACTTGGCAAAAGCAGGGCATGCTGTGACTGTGCTTGAAGCCTTACATGTTGCCGGGGGAGTACTGATGTACGGAATTCCTCAATTCCGTCTGCCTAAAGAAATTGTCCAAACTGAAATTGAAAATCTGAAAACCATGGGCGTAGAGATTCTAACCAATCAGGTTGTTGGGAAAATCACCTCTGTTGATGAGCTTATGGAAAATGGGTATGACGCCGTGTTCATTGGGACAGGCGCAGGACTTCCCTACTTTATGGATATCCCAGGAGAGAACTTAAATGGTGTTTATTCAGCCAATGAGTTCTTAACAAGGACAAACTTAATGAAGGGCTATAAGTTCCCAGACTATGCTACTCCAGTAAAAGTTGGGAAAAATGTTGCCGTCTTAGGTGCCGGTAATGTGGCCATGGACTCTGCTCGGACAGCTTTACGTTTAGGAGCGGAAAACGTCTATATTATCTATCGTCGTTCTCGTGACGAAATGCCTGCCCGTAAAGAAGAACTAGAGCATGCAGAGGAAGAGGGGATACAATTCCGCCTGTTGACAAACCCTGTAGCTATCGAAGGGGACGAGCGCGGATGGGTGAAAAGTTTAACCTGCTTGCGCTATGAGCTGGGAGAACCCGATGCTTCAGGACGCCGTGCTCCTATTGCAATTAAAGGCTCTGAATTTGATATCCCTATGGATACTGTCGTAGTGGCTATCGGACAAGGCCCGAACCCACTGGTTACAACATCCACACCGGGCTTAGAGTTAAACAAACGGGGTAATATCGTTGCAGATCCAGAGACCTTGATGACTTCAAAGCCAGGCGTTTTTGCCGGCGGTGACATCGTAACAGGTGCCGCAACTGTTATTTTGGCTATGGGGGCCGGTAAAAAAGCTGCTGCAGGTATTGATCAATACCTTAAGGGAAAGTAATTATCTCTCTGCCAATGTAAGTTAAGGCCTCCCGCTTTCAGAAAGTGGGAGGCTATTGGCAGGAAACTTTTATTTTAGGGGTTCCACTCCGGTTTAACATAGGGAGTTTTATGACTGAATAAATCGAAATATTCCGAAAGAGGTGTGTATTTTGGCACAATTATTAGACGGAAAAACAGTATCCAAAATTTTGAAAGAAGAAATTCGTGAGGAAATTGCACAATGGAAAGAAAAGGGTGTGAACCCTAAACTTGCCGTTATATTAGTCGGTGATGACCCGGCTTCGGTAGTTTATGCCAGATCCAAGCAGAAAGTCTGTGAGGGAATCGGGATGGCCTTCGAACTTTTCACAATGCCAGGTTCGACACCGGAAGCTGATATTTTGTCAAAGATTGAAGAGCTTAATAAGGATCAAGCGGTTCACGGTATTATGATTGAACTTCCGCTGCCAAAGGGAATTCAAAAAGAAACTGTTATGGCTGCAGTACGTCCTGATAAAGATGTGGACGGAGTTCACCCCATCAATCGCGGATATATTCTAAGCGGCGAGGAAGGATTATTCCCAGCTACTCCACAAAGTTGTATTGAATTGCTTCTTCGCTCAGGAGTTCAAATTGCCGGTAAACACGTTGTTATCGTCGGCCGTGGCGAAACAGTGGGCAAACCTTTAGTTTTCTTGATACTTAAACACAATGCTACAGTGACAATTTGCCACTCTAAGACTCCAGACCTGGGGGCTTTCACAAGGCAAGCAGATATTTTGGTTGCAGCGGTAGGCCGTGCTAAGCTGATCAAAAAAGATATGGTCAAAGCCGGCGCAATTGTAGTTGATGCCGGAATCAATGAAACGCCTGACGGAATCTGCGGGGATGTTGACTTTGAGGCAGTTCAAGATGTAGCTGACTTAATTTCTCCGGTACCCGGTGGTGTTGGATCCCTGACCACAGCTTTAATTATGCGTAATGTTCTGAAAGGAATCGTTTTGCAAGGAGGGGCTAAGTAATGGATATGAGCAAAATTTGGGAATGGACCACAGATGAATTCTTGACAGTGTCAGCCAGCTCTTCCCCAACACCAGGAGGCGGAAGTGTTTCCGCCTATGTCGGAGCCTTGGCAGCTTCAATGACTTGTATGGTGGCTAACCTTACCGTTGGCAAGGAAAAGTACAAAGACGTTGAACCCCAAGTGAAAGAGATCTTGACTGAAGCCGAGGAAGTCTTAAGTCTGTTGAAAACGGGTTTAAGCCAGGATATCGCTGAGTTCTCCAATTTCATGGATGTCTTGAAGCTACCAAAAGGTACAGATGAAGAAAAAGCTGTGCGCACTGAGAAAATGCAGGAAGTCTTAGTATCTGCTACTAACACTCCGCTGGGAATTTCTCAAAACTGCTTTAGAGTTCTGCAGTTAGCTCAAAAGCTTGCCCCAATCGGCAACAAGGGAGCAATCAGTGATGTGGGTGTATCCGCATACTTAGCTGAAAGTGCTCTTAAATCTGCAATGCTTAGTGTCGACATTAACTTGCCCGGAATTAAGGACCCAGAGTATCAGGAGCGAGTTAAGGCAGAACGAGCCAGACTCTTTGAACAGGCTGCAATCATTTGTGCTGAGACAGTTGCAGTGGTACAAAGCAGAATGTAGTTCATATGCGTCCACAGCAAAAGGGGTGAGGAAATTTTTCCTCGCCCTTTTTTTGGGTTTTGGGCTTGTCACCCTTTTCTGTTTTGATATCGGGCCAAACCCGGTAAAAGCTAGTCCACACCCAAATTGAATGAGTCAAATCAAAAATGGCGGCCGGCTGAAGGAGTTTCAACCGGCCGCCATTTTAAAGAGCGGGGTTTTCTTCCGGGGTTCTTCCGACAAGTCCTCACCTTCATATGCCCTAGTACATATTGTGAAGAAAGTAATCAAGAAGGATGGATGCGCCAATGACTCCTACAGCGGAACGAACCCCGCGGATTATCGCGGCTGAAATAAACACAATCAACCATCAGACCGGAAGGACTTTGCTGACTAACGCCATTGAGATCGGCGGGCGGCTGAAAGAAGCTAAGGCTCTGGTCAGGCATGGAGAATGG
>JGI2924J29684_1078703_pt1 | contig 118590 bp, 109 predicted proteins | sample BenlonsequencITS_FD_29684 | JGI IMG/M metagenome (IMG submission 29684)
GACCGTGTGGTTGAGCTAAGTATCCTATGACCAGGTCACGTTTGTCATCAGCCGTTAGTGTGGTGACATCGTCGACTGGGGTGGTGCGTTCGATCCCGAAGCGGTGGGCATCATCAAAAGCATGGGGAAGTCGGCTGAAGGTGCTTATTGCTGCTAGCCAGGTTCGAACGGTGCAGTGGCCGATGTTGTTGGCTTTAAGGAAGGGCTGGCGGTAGCCGTGCGGCAGGGTGGTGTAGATCCGCATGAACTCGAGTCGTGTTTGTGGCTCGTAGTAGCGTCGCCCGTTGGCGGAGATTCGATCTGGTGGGAAGATCGGCCACTCGATGCTGTGTGGGTCCGGCGCCGGTGGTAGCTGGGGTGCTGTGGGGGCAGGGGCCGGGGGCTGTGGGATCTGGGGTAAGGCTTCGGGACTGATCAGATCCAGGTAGTCCTGAAGGACTGAGAAGGGGATGGACATGATGAACTCCTTGCTAAGGATGGTGGTTCACCACTGACCTGACACTGAGAGTTTCCAGAGAGCGAAACTGTCATTCGAGACCAAAAAATCGACCCGCCGGGGGACGCTTGGTCTCGATTGACATTCCGCTACCAAGCACCGAAAAATCGCCGCCAGGATCAAAAGAAAGTGGCCTTCCAGAATCGTCTCTGAGGGCCTCAAACCCACAACGCCATACAAACACCTAACCCAGAATCTCGACCCGTTAAAAAGCCTTTGATCGACTAGTAGCGTTGAGGTGGTTTCGTCGATGAATACTGTTGTTACTGCGTGAGCTGGTGATGAGCCAGAATCAGGTGACTGGAATGCCTGTGGTTCACGCTTAGGGGATGATTCACAATGAAGAAGCCAACTCTATATTTAAATCTCGAATATGGAATCCGAAACTCGCTGTGGGCGGACAAGGTGCCATTTCCGAGGAAAGGGGTACGGTTTGTGACGTATCCTGATGAATTAGGTTTATCGAACGAGTTGAGTGAAAAAATCCAGCTGTGGACTCGCTACTGGTTAGCAAATTTTGTTGATGTCGAAGATGCTCCCAAAGGGCGTCCGCAGTGGAAAGCTGGATCTGATGTTGAGTCGTGGGTAGCGCAAGGTGACATTATTGAAAGCGCGCTCCGTGCAGAATTGCCTGATTTTGCGGTGTTCTCAAAATGGAGATTTTATGGACTCAATGTTCGTTTTGTGCAATAAAGTACGTCTTTGAAGTTGTAAGTCCAAAGCGGCATGTGAGGCACCAGAACAGACAAAAGACAGACACACGTGCCAAGATCCGCTGTTTCAGCAAGATCCTGGCACGTGTGTTTGGTCTGTTTAGTTCTTCCACTCCAATTCGCTGCCCACAGCGTCAGCGATGTTGCGCAGACCGTGAGCTTTCAGCTGCTTGGCGATACCAAGGTGGATATCTCTGATCCAATCGGGGCCACCGTAGATGAATGGGGTGTATCCCTGCAGAAGGGTTGCGCCGGAGGTGATGCGTTCCCAGGCTTGCTCAGGGGTGCTGATGCCACCGACAGAGATCAACACCATCTCTTTGCCTACCCGTGCGTAGAGGCGCTTGAGTACCTCCAAAGATCGGGCTGCTACTGGAGCACCGGAGATTCCGCCAGCACCCATGGCTTCGACTTCACCTGAAGGAGTGTTGAGGCCTTCGCGGGAAATGGTGGTATTGGTGGCTACGATTCCGGCGAGTTTGAGCTCAACTGCCAGGTCAGCTACGGCGTCGATGTCTTCGTCGGAGAGGTCTGGTGCGATTTTCACCAAGACTGGGACGGTGGTGGATTCCTGCACTGCGGCGAGGATTGGTCGCAAAGATTCCACAGCCTGCAGATCGCGGAGACCCGGAGTGTTGGGGGAGGAAACGTTGACAACCAGGTAATCAGCAAGATCACCTAACAAAGATGCAGAACGGCGGTAGTCATCTACTGCGTGTTCAGCGGGAACCACTTTGGTTTTACCGATGTTGATGCCGATGACATCGGTGGATTTCCGGTTGCGCAGGTTTTTTGCGACTTCTGCTGCACCCAGGTTGTTGAATCCCATGCGGTTCAAGATAGCTTTGTCGGCAGGCAGGCGGAAAAGGCGCGGGGTGGGGTTTCCTGGCTGTGGGGAGGCGGTGACGGTGCCAAGTTCGGCGTATCCGAATCCAACGGCACCCCAGGCATCAGCCATTGATGCGTTTTTGTCGAAACCTGCGGCGAGGCCTAGTGGTCGTGGGAAGGTGACGCCGAAGACTTCCTGGGAGAGGGAATCATCGTGCACTGCGATGATTTTTTCCATGGTGCGGTTTAGAGGTGCGACGCCGTCGACGACTCCGAGTGCTTTGTTCATTATCCCGTGGATGCGTTCGGGGCGCAGGGTGAACATCACTTTGAGGCTGGCATCGTAGACGGTTTGACGCAGCTTGCGGGTGGGGGATTGCTTGCTCATGGGTGTCCTTTTTAAGATGCTGGGTTGTCGATGATTTGGATGCCGTCGCCGGTTGCGGATGCTACGACGAGGGTGGAATCGCTTAATACCACGAGGTTTTGCGCGTCTGCGATGGTGTTTAAGCGCTGTTCTTCCTCAGGCACGCCTTCAGAGATTTTGTATCCGACCAGGGTGTTTTCGGTCAGTGAGGTGATCCAGGCGAGCGCGTTGGAAGAATCCCAGGCAACGGCCCATGGGTTCTCGTCGGTGGGGGCGGTCATTTGAAGTCGGATGACATCATCAGCGTTGTAGATGGCAATTTGGCCACCCATTTCATCAGAGACCACCAGCAGGCCGTCTTCGCCACCAGCCATTTGACCAACGCCGAGTCCCACGCGAAGGGTCGCGCCTTCACGGTCGTTGGGGTAGTCCACATCTTGAATCGTGGTGTTTTCGTTCCAGGTGCGCACAACGGCGTCGTGGCGATCAATGACAGGAACGGCGATGAGCTGGGTATTGGGACCCGCGACGGTGAAGGTTTCTGGCTCTTCGCCCTCGCGGTAGATGGTGAGTTCTTCATCTTCACCATTGCCCACCAGAAGCTGATCATCGCTGGTCAAGGCTGCCACCGTGACTGGCTTGTCAGTTGCACGCAACTCATCCAGATCCGGGTCCTTGGCATCAATCAAATAAACGCCATCGGCGCAGGGGAGCACGAAAGTGCCGCCGGTTGCGGTCAGGTCGCCGCATTGCTTATCGACGTCCAGTTCCACCTGGCTACCCGCTTCGAAGTCGGAGACTGTACCAATAGCGAGTGCGTCTTCGGTGCGTACACCGAGGATGTCACCATCAGTGACTTCCATGTCAGTGATGTTGCCGAACTCAATTACTTGGCCATCCGGGTTGCTTGCTGCGGGGGAGACAGCGGGAGTTGCCTTGCCCATATCCGGGGAGTCCGTTACCCCTTGCGTACATGCACTTAAAAGAAGTGCAGTTGAGGCCAGCAAAGCTGTGGCGGGAAGCAAACGGGACACACGGGATCGACGGCGCATATTCACAAGGTTTCAGATTACCAGTGAATGTAATTGGACCAAGTCACAGGGAGACATCATCAAGGGCTTGTGTGATTGGTGTTGGCAAAGTCACCGATTCCGCCTTGAGAAGATGTGACAGCTGTTCATGTGTGCGAGCGCCCACGATGACAGCTGTCACTCCGGGACGATCACGCACCCAGGTGGTGGCTGTGACAGCGGGGCTAATGCCTAATCCTTTGGCTGCAGTATCAAGAGCATCGACAATGATGCGGCCTCGATTATCTAGGTAGCTTTGGACTTCTGCGTCGCGTCCTGTGGATGCAGCTCTGGAATCATGGGGAATTTCGGAGCGGTATTTAGCAGTCAGCACGCCTTGCCCCAGCGGAGCGCCAGCAAAGAATCCGACACCTAGGTGTTGGGTGGCAGGGAGGAGTTCTTGTTCTGCGCGGCGTTCCAGCAGGCTGTATTCATTTTGTGCAACGACCACGGGGCGGGCGGAGGCCGCTGCATGATTGGATGCAGCGTGGGTGACCGCTAACTGCCAACCGGAATATCCTCGGACACCGGCATATCGGACTCGGCCGGTGCGCACGGCGTAATCCAAAGTATCGGCCACCTCATGCGGTGGGGTGCCCTCATCCCAATAGCCCACAGACCACAAATCCAAATAGTCAGTGTTTAATGCCCGCAGGGTGACATCTAATTGGGCAATCAAATTGCGGCGGGAGCAATCCACACGTCGGCCGAGCGGCAGAGCGGGGTTGACACCTGCGCTGGAGGAAATGACGACAGCCGAACGAGAGACTTCCGCATCCAACATCGTGCCGAGCATTTCTTCCGCGACGCCGGTGGTGTAGTTGGGGGAGACGTCGATAAGCGTGCCACCAGAATTGATGAACGCCTTAAAGATATCGCCTGCCTCAGCCAGCTCGGTGCCCGAGCCCCATGTTGAGGTGCCCAAACCGAGCCTGGATACCCGCAAACCACTTGAACCGACCATTCGCTGTTTCACGCCCACCACACTACTGAGGTCATAAGGTAGTACGGTAGATCGGGTGAATGAAGAGATAACCCTCCTAGCCGCAGCAGCAGATCCTGCCGCAACTGAAAATATTGGCTGGGTACAAACCATTGTGCTCTCCATCGTTCAAGGCCTCACAGAGTTCCTGCCGATCAGCTCCAGCGGACACCTCCGAATCATCTCTGAGCTGTTCTGGGGTGCCGATGCCGGCGCGTCCTTTACCGCCGTGGTTCAGCTTGGTACCGAAGCCGCAGTGCTGGTGTTTTTTGCCAAGGAAATCTGGCAAATCATCACAGGTTGGTTCGCTGGCGTATTCAATAAGGAACGCCGCGGATTTGAATACCGCATGGGCTGGATGATCATTGTTGCCACCATTCCCGTCGTGATCTTGGGTGTGTTGGGCAAGGACCTGATCCGTGAGGCGCTGCGAAATATGTGGATCACTGCATCCGTGCTGATCCTGTTCTCCCTGGTGTTCATTTTGGCCGAGAAGATGGGCAAGAAGGAACGCGACTACGACAAACTGACCATGAAAGATGCCATCATCATGGGTCTTGCACAGTGTCTTGCGCTGATCCCTGGCGTGTCTCGCTCCGGCGGCACCATCTCTGCTGGTTTGTTCCTTGGTCTCAAGCGTGAAGTAGCCACCAAGTTCTCCTTCCTGCTGGCAATCCCTGCAGTGCTTGGCTCCGGTTTGTACTCCCTGCCTGACGCTTTTGCGCCAAGCTCCGGACAAGCTGCCTCCGGCCTACAGCTCACCGTGGGTACCCTGGTTGCCTTCGTAGTTGGCTACATTTCCATTGCGTGGCTGATGAAGTTCGTGGCAAACCACTCCTTCAGCTGGTTTGCTGCATACCGTATTCCTGCAGGTCTGCTCGTGATGCTGCTGCTCGCACTGGGCATGCTCAACCCATAAAATTCCTGTACATCTTAAAAATCCGCCGCATTCGTGTTGGCGGATTTTTTGGTTTGTGGAATAGGTGCACTGGCGGCTTGGTTGAAGTTTCAGGTGACATTTCGGTGTCGAACATAATTTCATAAGTATTTTTTAGGACGTGTCTCCGCGCTGAACTTGTGCAATGAGCCTGCACATAGCTTGCAAATAGCTTGTCGCGGAAATAATTACGGAAAGAAGATAGAGTAAAACCCATGCAATCTTGGCCTACACCTGAAGTACCTGCTCTCGCTGGCACGCCTGTGCCTTTGGAATTGTTCGACACTGCAGATCAGGAAGTACGCCTGGTTGAAACCCCACCTGCCGGATCCGACACACCGGTTGGCATGTACGTCTGTGGCATCACTCCCTACGACTCCACACACTTGGGGCACGCGGCGACATACCTCGCTTTCGATCTGATCTACCGCATCCTGCTGGACAATGATCACGATGTCCACTACGTCCAAAACATCACCGATGTCGATGACCCTCTGTTTGAACGCGCAGCCCGCGACGGCGTCGACTGGCGCGACCTCGGCACCAGCCAAATCAACCTCTTCCGCAGCGATATGGAAGCCCTGAGCATCATTCCGCCGAAGGACTACATCGGTGCGATTGAGTCCATCGACGAAGTCATTGAGATGGTCAAGACGCTTCTCGACGAAGGCGCCGCGTACATCGTCGAGGACGCCGAATATCCAGATGTCTACGCATCAATCAACGCCACAGACAAATTTGGCTACGAGTCCAATTACGACGCAGCGACCATGGCTGAGTTCTTCGCAGAACGCGGCGGCGACCCAGAGCGTCCCGGCAAGAAAAACCCCATGGATGCCCTCCTGTGGCGCGCAGCCCGCGAAGGTGAACCAAGCTGGGAATCCCCATTCGGCGCAGGTCGTCCTGGCTGGCACATCGAGTGTTCAGCAATCGCTACCAACCGCCTAGGACACAGCTTTGATATCCAAGGTGGCGGCTCTGACCTGATCTTCCCTCACCACGAGTTCTCCGCAGCGCACGCCGAAGCAGCTCACGGTGTCGAGCGCATGGCTAAGCACTACGTCCACGCTGGCATGATATCCCAAGATGGCGTGAAAATGTCCAAGTCTTTGGGCAACCTGGAATTTGTTTCCCGCCTCACCGCTGCAGGCCACGAGCCCGGCGCGATCCGCCTCGGTGTTTTTGCCAACCATTACCGTGGCAACCGTGATTGGAACGCAGAGAGCCTCGCCACCGCAGAACAGCGTCTAGCAACCTGGCGTGAAGCAGCACGAGCTGCAACCAATAGGGAAGATGCCATTGCAGTTGTCGAGCAGCTTCGTGCACACCTATCTGCTGACCTTGATACTCCCGGCGCGCTCGCCGCGGTAGATAATTGGGCAGCGGGTATCGACACCACGACCGATTCAAAAGAGTTCACCGAGGTAGGAAACATCGTGGTCGCAGCCATTGATGCCCTCCTGGGCGTGCAGCTCTAGGAAATTTCAGGAACAATACATCTCATGACCATTCGCGCCACTTTCCAGCCTTCCGTAGATGAATTCATCTCCACTCTCGAAGAGTTTGCAACAGGTTCATACCTTAAAGAGGACGAAAAGGAATTCTGGGACGAACCTTTCGATGTCAAGGCACTTCCAGATCTTCGTTTCATCTTGGAAAACTACCTTGATTCCCTAGATAAGCTCGGTGAAGCACCAGACCTTGATGCTGTTAACGCCTCCGCTCAGTCCACCCTTGATGAGCTGGAGAAGTTCAACACAAAGCACCACGGTGCTGTTGTTGAGCCTGAAGAAAAAGAAGAGATCACTAAATTGATGTTTGATGCTGCAAAGCAGACTGGTGCAGATGATCTTTCTGCAGAGGCTTTCCCTGAGTTTGAGTAAATTTCAGTAGAAGTTTTTTAGCGCCATTCCGGTTGAGGCTGGGATGGCGCTTTTGTTGGAGGATTCACTTTTTGCTTAACCAACGAGCAATCGAGCCTCGCGTAGTTTCCCTATGTGAGGCTCGATATCAGTTTCAACAGGGCAATGGGGGTGCCAGACCTTTGACTGCCTAGTTTTGCGATAATTGAATGCTTTTCCAAAGCTCGCGGATTCGACCGTCAATTTCCTCAATTATTTCCTGTATCTTGTCCTCACCTTCATCTGACGGATCAGCGAGCTCCCAATCAAGATAGTGCTTTCCTGGATACATTGGGCACACATCTCCACATCCCATTGTTATGACATAGTCAGATGCGCGAATAACATCATCGGTTAGCGGTTTCGGAAATGCATCAGAAATGTTCACTCCTCGCTCTGACAAAATTTCCAACACCAGTGGGTGAATTTCAGAAGCAGGTAAAGAACCTGCAGAACGTACCTCTACAGAACTACCGGCATAGTGAGACAACAACGCCGAAGCAATTTGTGAACGACCTGCGTTGTGGACGCAAATAAATAGGACCTGAGGCACAGGTGAAGCCACCTTACCTTCAGCTACCGCAAGTGCGTGCAGCCGGTCTTTAGCAAAACCTTCTGCCAAAATTGGCAGGTGCGTATGGATTTTTGCTGTTCTCGCCAACGACACATACGATTCAAAAATATAGCGGTTGATAGTCTCTGCAGAGAAAACTCCTTGATAGGTCAACGCCAGTTCATTTGCGATACGGTTCAAAATATTGGTATGCAAGTTTGGTGCAGCTTGCCCGGTCATGTTCTTCCTTTCGAAGATTTTACGGGGAAACCAATAGATTTAACGGTGTTGAAGATGTGTGAGATTAGAAAACTGCTATGCGTTTTGGGTTAGTTCAGCGACGAGGTTTTGGACTCGGGCGTCAATATCATCTCGGACCAGGCGCATGCGTTCCATACCTTCAATTCCACGTTCAGAGGGTTCGTCAGTTACCCAGCGCTGTAGTATGCCGTTTGCATCGATAGGCATTTCTAGTTGAGCTTCGGCACCAAGAATGACCACGCGGTCTACTCGCTTAATTAACTCCTGGTCAATGCCCTTTGGAAACCCTTGAGACATATCTGCGCCAACTTCAGCAATGGAATCAAGGGACTGTTGATTTAATTTCGTACCTGGCTTTGTGCCAGCTGAATAAACTTTGAGAGCGTCCCCGGCATGTTTTTTGGCTAGCGCTGCGGCCATTTGAGATTTTCCACCATTGCCGACGCAAACGAAAAGTACTGATGGTTGATTATTCATGAAGTTGATTCCTTCGCTATGAGTTGATGATTTGGCTGGTAGAACGAGCTGATGATGGCAGCGTGGGGTCATTTGGGAACAACTTGGGGCCTAGCCACAGCATGGCGTAGACCAAGCCGACAAGTACTGGAATTTCAATCAAGGGACCAATCGTTCCTGCCATAGCCTGTGCAGAAGTTGCGCCAAACGTTCCGATCGACACCGCAATCGCAAGTTCAAAATTGTTGCCAGCTGCAGTGAAAGAGACGGATGCAGACTTTGCATAGTTCATGCCAGATAGTTTTGACGCAATGAGTGAAATGAAAAACATTCCAACGAAATAGATAACCAATGGTATCGCGAGACGAACTACAGCCCATGGTTGAGAGACGATCTGATCACCTTGCAATGAAAACAACAAGACGATCGTATAAAGCAGACCGATTAGTGCAAATGGAGAGATTGCCGGAAGGAACTTTTGTTCATACCACTCACGTCCCTTGATCTTTTCGCCAATAATTCGCGAGAAAACTCCAGCAAGTAGAGGTATTCCGAGGAACACCAAAACCGAAGTCACAATTGACCAGAAAGAGAATTGAGCGGTGGTAGTTGGTAATCCTAGCCAGGATGGTAAAACTTGCAGATAGAACCAGCCAAGTGCACCAAACATTGCGACTTGAAAAACTGAATTAATGGCTACGAGAACTGCTGTAGCCTCGCGGTCTCCACAGGACATATCAGACCAAACCAAGACCATCGCAATACATCGTGCGAGTCCTACAATAATCAGGCCGGTTCGTAATTCCGGTTGGTCTGGGAGGAACAACCAAGCTAGCGCGAACATTAAGGCAGGACCCACCACCCAATTGAGAATGAGTGACACGCCCATCAAATGCTTATCAGTGGCAATTTGTTTAGTTTTGTCATACCGAACTTTGGCCAACGGTGGGTACATCATTACAAGGAGGCCTAAAGCGATTGGCAAGGAGATCCCTCCGACTTCCATTGCGCCTAGAAAGCCTGAGAGTCCCGAAACGCTCCGGCCTAAAAATAGCCCAAACGCCATCGCCAAAATAATCCAAAGTGGAATGTATTTATCAAGAAATGAGATTCGGGCTGGCTTGGCCCGCGTCTGAGTTGAGTTTGTCATGCGACACCTTTCGGTATATTGATACCTGTCGATATTCAAAATACTTTCAATATCGACATTCGTCAATATATAGTGGATTTATGACCACTCTCCACACAATTCAATTAGCCAATCCAACCGAGTGTTGCACCCTTGCTACGGGACCCCTGTCCAGTGATGAATCTGAACACTATGCCGATCTGTTTAAGGTGTTGGGCGACCCAGTCCGTCTACGGATTCTGTCTCAGCTGGCTGCGGGAGGGTGCGGGCCTGTAAGTGTTAATGAACTCACGGACTTAATGGGTCTTAGCCAACCAACAATCTCACATCATCTTAAAAAGATGACTGAAGCAGGATTTTTGGATCGAGTGCCTGAAGGTCGTGTGGTGTTGCATCGAGTACGGCCGGAATTATTTGCGGAATTGCGAACGGTATTGCAGATCGGCTCAATGGAATTATGATGAGTCGTTTGCAAACTGAAGGCGCCGGAAACGATCATGACCATTACGAAGCTGTAATAATTGGTGGAGGCCAAGCTGGCCTGGCTACCGCTTATTATCTCATGCGCGCAGGAGTGCAGACTCTGATTTTGGATGACCAACCTGCCTCCGGAGGTGCATGGCTGCATGTGTGGCCTTCGCTGCATTTGTTTTCGACTTCAGATTTTTCTAATCTTCCAGGTTGGCCGATGCCCAAATTTGACGGGTTTCCAACATCGTCTCATGTCGTAGATTACCTGACAGAATATGAACGGCGTTATGAAATTCCAGTTAGTCGATCAGTTTCTGTAGATAAGGTTGATTTTGTAAATGGTGCCTTTCATTTACAATCTGGAACTCGATCCTGGATAGCTAAAAACGTGGTTGCCGCTACCGGTACTTGGTCGGCGCCATTTGTCCCAACTTTTCCGGGAAAATTCTCTGGAACTCATTGGCACTCTTCAAATTATCCGGGCGTTCACCCCTTCGTAGGTCAACGCATTGCAATCGTTGGAGGTGCAAATTCCGGAGCTCAAATTGCAGCAGAGCTGAGTGAAGTGAGTGAGGTGACATGGTTCACCCGCGATAAACCACGGTGGATGCCAGATGACGTTGATGGTAGGGAATTGTTTAGGCGTAACCGTTTGAGAGCTCTTGCTATTCAACGAGGTGAACGTGACCCAGGGCCAGATTCCGAGCTCGGCGACATTGTCATGCTTCCGGAGGTGCGCAGGGCTCGAGACTCCGGAAAGCTATTTGCCACTCCGATGTTTGGGTCACTCGACGAGATACGTGCTGATCACCTAATTTGGTGCACAGGGTTTCGGCCGGCGATTAGGCCAGTTCGTCAACTTCTCAAACACGGACAACCAAAGGTTCCTGGTCTTTATTTAGTAGGCTACGGAGATTGGACGGGACCTGGGTCTGCGACTATCACAGGGGTCGGGCTTTATGCCAAGCGAGCAGCCAAAGAGATTGCCGCGTCAGTCGGCAAAGTCGTTAAATAGTTTGAAGGCTAAGAACTTAATGTTAAAGCGAAAATTGTTTTGACACCTCAACTAATGCAGCGATGCGTTCTTTCCAGAATGCTTTCATGACAGGGATGCTGTCTTGATCAGGCAGGCGTCTGTGCTGGATGCCGAAGCTGGATTTATTGTCGCCTTTGGAGGTGAAGTTGACGCTCACTCGAGAATCATCGGCCAACCATTTGGCATTGAATGTTCTAGGTTCGGAGGCGGAGGTTTTCTCAATTAGTGCGGGATCGAGCCACTGCGCCCGCAGGTCATCGTCTCCGAAGAGCTTCCACACTTTTTCGACCGGCAGGTTAAGGGTTTTGGAGGCATTGGCCGCGAACCCATCGCTGGTCATCCCGGGTTTGCGCATGCCACGTTCGTATTCATAACCAATCGCGATGCCTTGAGCCCACCAGCCACTGACATCAAAGTTGTCCACGATGTGCTTTGCGATGTGGGTGTGAGTCCAAGAGGTGGCTTTTACGTCGTCAAGCAATTTTAGCCACTCTTCCCACGGCTTTCCGGTGCCGTTGAGGATAGCTTCAGGGGACATGCCTGGTGTTGAGCCTTGCGGAGTGGAGTCAGTCATGCGACCGAGACTAGTGGCGCTTTGCCTGTGTTGCTTAGGCGGCGTTGAAAATGAACTACGAATGAAAAGTTCGGGAATTGTCTAATCCGTACTAAGCTGTCTACACAATGTCTACTTCAGTTACTTCACCAGCCCACAACAACGCACATTCCTCCGAATTTTTGGATGCGTTGGCAAACCATGTGTTGATCGGCGACGGCGCCATGGGCACCCAGCTCCAAGGCTTTGACCTGGACGTGGAAAAGGATTTCCTTGATCTGGAGGGGTGTAATGAGATTCTCAACGACACCCGCCCTGATGTGTTGAGGCAGATTCACCGCGCCTACTTTGAGGCGGGAGCTGACTTGGTTGAGACCAATACTTTTGGTTGCAACCTGCCGAACTTGGCGGATTATGACATCGCTGATCGTTGCCGTGAGCTTGCCTACAAGGGCACTGCAGTGGCTAGGGAAGTGGCTGATGAGATGGGGCCGGGCCGAAACGGCATGCGGCGTTTCGTGGTTGGTTCCCTGGGACCTGGAACGAAGCTTCCATCGCTGGGCCATGCACCGTATGCAGATTTGCGTGGGCACTACAAGGAAGCAGCGCTTGGCATCATCGACGGTGGTGGCGATGCCTTTTTGATTGAGACTGCTCAGGACTTGCTTCAGGTCAAGGCTGCGGTTCACGGCGTTCAAGATGCCATGGCTGAACTTGATACATTCTTGCCCATTATTTGCCACGTCACCGTAGAGACCACCGGCACCATGCTCATGGGTTCTGAGATCGGTGCCGCGTTGACAGCGCTGCAGCCACTGGGTATCGACATGATTGGTCTGAACTGCGCCACCGGCCCAGATGAGATGAGCGAGCACCTGCGTTACCTGTCCAAGCACGCCGATATTCCTGTGTCGGTGATGCCTAACGCAGGTCTTCCTGTCCTGGGTAAAAACGGTGCAGAATACCCACTTGAGGCTGAGGATTTGGCGCAGGCGCTGGCTGGATTCGTCTCCGAATATGGCCTGTCCATGGTGGGTGGTTGTTGTGGCACCACACCTGAGCACATCCGTGCGGTCCGCGATGCGGTGGTTGGTGTTCCAGAGCAGGAAACCTCCACACTGACCAAGATCCCTGCAGGCCCTGTTGAGCAGGCCTCCCGCGAGGTGGAGAAAGAGGACTCCGTCGCGTCGCTGTACACCTCGGTGCCATTGTCCCAGGAAACCGGCATTTCCATGATCGGTGAGCGCACCAACTCCAACGGTTCCAAGGCATTCCGTGAGGCAATGCTGTCTGGCGATTGGGAAAAGTGTGTGGATATTGCCAAGCAGCAAACCCGCGATGGTGCACACATGCTGGATCTTTGTGTGGATTACGTGGGACGAGACGGCACCGCCGATATGGCGACCTTGGCAGCACTTCTTGCTACCAGCTCCACTTTGCCAATCATGATTGACTCCACCGAGCCAGAGGTTATTCGCACAGGCCTTGAGCACTTGGGTGGACGAAGCATCGTTAACTCCGTCAACTTTGAAGACGGCGATGGCCCTGAGTCCCGCTACCAGCGCATCATGAAACTGGTAAAGCAGCACGGTGCGGCCGTGGTTGCGCTGACCATTGATGAGGAAGGCCAGGCACGTACCGCTGAGCACAAGGTGCGCATTGCTAAACGACTGATTGACGATATCACCGGCAGCTACGGCCTGGATATCAAAGACATCGTTGTGGACTGCCTGACCTTCCCGATCTCTACTGGCCAGGAAGAAACCAGGCGAGATGGCATTGAAACCATCGAAGCCATCCGCGAGCTGAAGAAGCTCTACCCAGAAATCCACACCACCCTGGGTCTGTCCAATATTTCCTTCGGCCTGAACCCTGCTGCACGCCAGGTTCTTAACTCTGTGTTCCTCAATGAGTGCATTGAGGCTGGTCTGGACTCTGCGATTGCGCACAGCTCCAAGATTTTGCCGATGAACCGCATTGATGATCGCCAGCGCGAAGTGGCGTTGGATATGGTCTATGATCGCCGCACCGAGGATTACGATCCGCTGCAGGAATTCATGCAGCTGTTTGAGGGCGTTTCTGCTGCCGATGCCAAGGATGCTCGCGCTGAACAGCTGGCCGCTATGCCTTTGTTTGAGCGTTTGGCACAGCGCATCATCGACGGCGATAAGAATGGCCTTGAGGATGATCTGGAAGCAGGCATGAAGGAGAAGTCTCCTATTGCGATCATCAACGAGGACCTTCTCAACGGCATGAAGACCGTGGGTGAGCTGTTTGGTTCCGGACAGATGCAGCTGCCATTCGTGCTGCAATCGGCAGAAACCATGAAAACTGCGGTGGCCTATTTGGAACCGTTCATGGAAGAGGAAGCAGAAGCTACCGGATCTGCGCAGGCAGAGGGCAAGGGCAAAATCGTCGTGGCCACCGTCAAGGGTGACGTGCACGATATCGGCAAGAACTTGGTGGACATCATTTTGTCCAACAACGGTTACGACGTGGTGAACTTGGGCATCAAGCAGCCACTGTCCGCCATGTTGGAAGCAGCGGAAGAACACAAAGCAGACGTCATCGGCATGTCGGGACTTCTTGTGAAGTCCACCGTGGTGATGAAGGAAAACCTTGAGGAGATGAACAACGCCGGCGCATCCAATTACCCAGTCATTTTGGGTGGCGCTGCGCTGACGCGTACCTACGTGGAAAACGATCTCAACGAGGTGTACACCGGTGAGGTGTACTACGCCCGTGATGCTTTCGAGGGCCTGCGCCTGATGGATGAGGTGATGGCAGAAAAGCGTGGTGAAGGACTTGATCCCAACTCACCAGAAGCTATTGAGCAGGCGAAGAAGAAGGCGGAACGTAAGGCTCGTAATGAGCGTTCCCGCAAGATTGCCGCGGAGCGTAAAGCTAATGCGGCTCCCGTGATTGTTCCGGAGCGTTCTGATGTCTCCACCGATACTCCAACCGCGGCACCACCGTTCTGGGGAACCCGCATTGTCAAGGGTCTGCCCTTGGCGGAGTTCTTGGGCAACCTTGATGAGCGCGCCTTGTTCATGGGGCAGTGGGGTCTGAAATCCACCCGCGGCAACGAGGGTCCAAGCTATGAGGATTTGGTGGAAACTGAAGGCCGACCACGCCTGCGCTACTGGCTGGATCGCCTGAAGTCTGAGGGCATTTTGGACCACGTGGCCTTGGTGTATGGCTACTTCCCAGCGGTCGCGGAAGGCGATGACGTGGTGATCTTGGAATCCCCGGATCCACACGCAGCCGAACGCATGCGCTTTAGCTTCCCACGCCAGCAGCGCGGCAGGTTCTTGTGCATCGCGGATTTCATTCGCCCACGCGAGCAAGCTGTCAAGGACGGCCAAGTGGACGTCATGCCATTCCAGCTGGTCACCATGGGTAATCCTATTGCTGATTTCGCCAACGAGTTGTTCGCAGCCAATGAATACCGCGAGTACTTGGAAGTTCACGGCATCGGCGTGCAGCTCACCGAAGCATTGGCCGAGTACTGGCACTCCCGAGTGCGCAGCGAACTCAAGCTGAACGACGGTGGATCTGTCGCTGATTTTGATCCAGAAGACAAGACCAAGTTCTTCGACCTGGATTACCGCGGCGCCCGCTTCTCCTTTGGTTACGGTTCTTGCCCTGATCTGGAAGACCGCGCAAAGCTGGTGGAATTGCTCGAGCCAGGCCGTATCGGCGTGGAGTTGTCCGAGGAACTCCAGCTGCACCCAGAGCAGTCCACAGACGCGTTTGTGCTCTACCACCCAGAGGCAAAGTACTTTAACGTCTAACACCTTTGAGAGGGAAAACTTTCCCGCACATTGCAGATCGTGCCACTTTAACTAAGGTTGACGGCATGATTAAGGCGATTTTCTGGGACATGGACGGCACGATGGTGGACTCTGAGCCACAGTGGGGCATTGCTACCTACGAGCTCAGCGAAGCCATGGGCCGCCGCCTCACCCCGGAGCTCCGGGAACTCACCGTCGGCTCGAGCCTGCCGCGCACCATGCGCTTATGCGCAGAGCACGCAGGCATTACATTGAGCGACGCGGACTACGAGCGCTACCGGGCTGGCATGTTCGCCCGGGTCCATGAGCTTTTCGACGAATCCCTCGTCCCAAATCCAGGCGTCACCGAACTCCTGACAGAGTTGAAGGCCCTCGAGATCCCCATGTTGGTCACCACCAACACAGAGCGCGATCTCGCGACCCGTTCAGTCGCAGCCGTGGGAAATGAGTTCTTCATCGGTTCTATCGCTGGTGATGAAGTCCCAACAGCAAAGCCAGCCCCCGACATGTACCTCGAAGCAGCACGACGTGTGGGCTTTGACCCATCAGAGTGCCTCGTGTTCGAAGATTCCTACAACGGCATGCTGGGCGCTGTTACTGCAGGTTGCCGCGTCATTGGTCTGCACCCAGAAGAAGTCCAAGCGCCAGAAGGTGTAGTGCCTTTGCGTTCCCTCCACGGTAAAAACTCTTTCGAAGGTGTCACCGCTGAGATGGTCACTGCCTGGTACCACCAGATCGAGCCGGCAGGTGTCGCAAAATAAAACCAGGTGGGGGAGTGAAATTATTCGACTAATATCCTCCCCCAAACACACATTGATAACTGTTGTGTGGAAGAATGTACCGAGTGAAGACATTTGACTCGCTGTACGAAGAACTTCTTAACCGTGCTCAGACCCGCCCTGAAGGGTCTGGAACCGTGGCCGCCTTGGATAAAGGCATCCATCATCTAGGTAAGAAGGTCATCGAAGAAGCCGGAGAGGTCTGGATTGCAGCCGAGTATGAGACCGATGAAGAGCTAGCCGGAGAAATCTCCCAGCTCATTTATTGGACCCAGGTCATCATGGTTGCTCGCGGCCTGAAGCCAGAAGATATCTACAAGAACCTGTAGGAGTTTTAAAGCAATCATGTTGAAAATCGCTGTCCCAAACAAAGGCTCGCTGTCCGAGCGCGCCATGGAAATCCTCGCCGAAGCAGGCTACGCAGGCCGTGGAGATTCCAAATCCCTCAACGTTTTTGATGAAGCAAACAACGTTGAATTCTTCTTCCTTCGCCCTAAAGATATCGCCATCTACGTTGCTGGTGGCCAGCTCGATTTGGGTATCACCGGCCGCGACCTTGCTCGCGATTCCCAGGCTGATGTCCACGAAGTTCTTTCCCTCGGCTTCGGTTCCTCCACTTTCCGTTACGCAGCACCAGCTGATGAAGAGTGGAGCATCGAAAAGCTCGACGGCAAGCGCATCGCTACCTCTTACCCCAACCTTGTTCGCGATGACCTCGCAGCACGTGGGCTTTCCGCTGAGGTGCTCCGCCTCGACGGTGCAGTAGAGGTATCCATCAAGCTTGGTGTCGCAGATGCCATCGCCGATGTTGTATCCACCGGCCGCACGCTGCGTCAGCAAGGTCTTGCACCTTTCGGCGAGGTTCTGTGCACCTCTGAGGCTGTCATTGTTGGCCGCAAGGATGAAAAGGTCACCCCAGAGCAGCAGATCCTGCTTCGCCGCATCCAGGGAATTTTGCACGCGCAGAACTTCCTCATGCTGGATTACAACGTCGACCGCGACAACCTGGACGCTGCCACTGCAGTAACCCCAGGCTTATCCGGCCCAACGGTATCCCCACTGGCACGCGACAACTGGGTTGCTGTACGCGCCATGGTGCCACGCAGGTCAGCTAACGCCATCATGGATAAGCTTGCTGGACTCGGCGCTGAAGCCATCCTGGCTTCTGAAATCCGCATCGCCCGCATCTAGTTTTAACTACCCCCGAAAATGTAGTGGGTAGTTCCACACTGCCTCTTACAAGTACGTAGGATAATCCACAGCACCATTGTGATTTCCTTCAACTTGTGAGAGGCAGTACATGTCTAAGACGAGCAACAAGTCTTCAGCAGACTCAAAGAATGACGCAAAAGCCGAAGACATTGTGAACGGCGAGAACCAAATCGCCACGAATGAGTCGCAGTCTTCAGACAGCGCTGCAGTTTCGGAACGTGTCGTCGAACCAAAAACCACGGTTCAGAAAAAGTTCCGAATCGAATCGGATCTGCTTGGTGAACTTCAGATCCCATCCCACGCATATTACGGGGTGCACACCCTTCGTGCGGTGGACAACTTCCAAATCTCACGAACCACCATCAACCACGTCCCAGATTTCATTCGCGGCATGGTCCAGGTGAAAAAGGCCGCAGCTTTAGCAAACCGCCGACTGCACACACTTCCAGCACAAAAAGCAGAAGCAATTGTCTGGGCTTGTGATCAGATCCTCATTGAGGAACGCTGTATGGATCAGTTCCCCATCGATGTGTTCCAGGGTGGCGCAGGTACCTCACTGAACATGAACACCAACGAGGTTGTTGCCAACCTTGCACTTGAGTTCTTAGGCCATGAAAAGGGCGAGTACCACATCCTGCACCCCATGGATGATGTGAACATGTCCCAGTCCACCAACGATTCCTACCCAACTGGTTTCCGCCTGGGCATTTACGCTGGACTGCAGACCCTCATCGCTGAAATTGATGAGCTTCAGGTTGCGTTCCGCCACAAGGGCAATGAGTTTGTCGACATCATCAAGATGGGCCGCACCCAGTTGCAGGATGCTGTTCCCATGAGCTTGGGCGAAGAGTTCCGAGCATTCGCGCACAACCTCGCAGAAGAGCAGACCGTGCTGCGTGAAGCTGCCAACCGTCTCCTCGAGGTCAATCTTGGTGCAACCGCAATCGGTACTGGTGTGAACACTCCAGCAGGCTACCGCCACCAGGTTGTCGCTGCTCTGTCTGAGGTCACCGGACTGGAACTAAAGTCCGCACGTGATCTCATCGAGGCTACCTCTGACACCGGTGCATATGTTCATGCGCACTCCGCAATCAAGCGTGCAGCCATGAAACTGTCCAAGATCTGTAACGATCTACGTCTGCTGTCTTCTGGTCCTCGTGCTGGCTTGAACGAAATCAACCTGCCACCACGCCAGGCTGGTTCCTCCATCATGCCAGCCAAGGTCAACCCAGTGATCCCAGAAGTGGTCAACCAGGTCTGCTTCAAGGTCTTCGGTAACGATCTCACCGTCACCATGGCTGCGGAAGCTGGCCAGTTGCAGCTCAACGTCATGGAGCCAGTCATTGGCGAATCCCTCTTCCAGTCACTGCGCATCCTGGGCAATGCAGCCAAGACTTTGCGTGAGAAGTGCGTCGTAGGAATCACCGCCAACGCTGATGTTTGCCGTGCTTACGTTGATAACTCCATCGGGATTATCACTTACCTGAACCCATTCCTGGGCCACGACATTGGAGATCAGATCGGTAAGGAAGCAGCCGAAACTGGTCGACCAGTGCGTGAACTCATCCTGGAAAAGAAGCTCATGGATGAAAAGACGCTCGAGGCAGTCCTGTCCAAGGAGAACCTCATGCACCCAATGTTCCGCGGAAGGCTCTACTTGGAGAACTAATCCAAGATCTCGTCTGATACCTGGGCAATTAGGTTGAGAGTTCATCTCACCTGGTTGCCCAGGTTTTTTCGTGGGTGAATTCAGCAGGCGCCTGTTTAAGAGATTGATATCGCTGGATGAGTCGGCGAGATTTTTTACGCGACTACACGCGGAGCAGACTATATGGCCGAAGCTTCCCAGTCAATCGATTTTCGGTCATATGGGACGGTGCGAAGGGGGTGGGGCAACACGTTGAGGTTGTTTTGGTCGGGCGCAGCCGTCGAAAAGCAAAAAGCGTTTTGTGACATGAATCTATTTTGGATGCGATTAGGTTTCTAAAGACATTGAATGGCCTTTTAACCTGCACTTTTGTACAATGCAATAGGATAATACTTAAAGTATCTATTGAATTTTTGCAATTTGGCCAATCAACAACATAGGAGGACTGCGTGGCGGTCACCGCAAGAACGGACATAAAACCACACCCATCGCAACCAACGGCACTGTTCACTCCAGTGTTTATTTTGGGCTGGCTCGTCAACTTGACCCAGTACTTGAGCTTCTACTTCCTGATCACAGTCATGGCGCTGTATGCGATGGAAAGCTTCGCCGTTTCAGAGGCCGCTGGCGGATTTGCGGCCAGCTCCTTTGTTATCGGCGCAACCGTGGCTCGTGTGTTCGCGGGATGGGCGGCCGACCGTTTTGGTAAGAAGCAGATCCTGCTCATCTTTGTCGGCTTGGGAACGGTAGCATCACTATTCTATATTCCAGCTGCCTCACTACCAGCGCTGGTTGCTGTGCGTTTTGTTCACGGTTTTTCTTATTCTCTTGCTTCCACCGCTGTGATGGCACTTGTGCAGTCCGTGATTCCTGCAAGCCGTAGGGCAGAGGGCACCGGCTACTTCGCGCTCGGATCCACACTGGCTACAGCTTTCGGCCCAGCAATTGCGCTGTTTGTTATCGATGACTTCAACTACAACACCCTGTTCTGGATTACCACTGCGACCAGTGTTTTCGGCCTGATCCTCACCGTTTTGATCCGCAAGCCGGAGTTCATTAAGAATGCGGAACACGGCAGAGTAAAGCCAGTCTGGTCTATCAAGACTGTTGTGCACCCATCGGTCATGCTCATTGGATTCTTCATGCTCGCTGTCGGACTGGCTTACGCAGGCGTGATCACCTTCCTCAACGGCTTCGCGCAAGACACTGGCCTCACCGCCGGAGCGGGTCTTTTCTTTATCGCTTATGCGGTTGCGATGCTGGTCATGCGTTTCTTCCTTGGACGCATTCAGGACAAACATGGTGACAACCCGGTTATTTACTTCGGTTTGATCAGCTTCGCCCTCGCGCTGGGGCTTATGGCTTTGGCGACTGAAGACTGGCACATTGTTCTCGCTGGCGCACTCACCGGTTTGGGCTATGGCACCATCATGCCGGCCGCACAAGCCATTGCTGTCGATTCAGTTCCAAGCACTCAGGTTGGTTCCGGTATTTCTACGCTTTTCCTGTTCACCGACATCGGCATTGGCTTAGGCCCAATCCTGCTGGGTGGATTGGTTGCAGCGACCGGATACAACGTCATGTACGCAGCTTTGGCCGCAGTGATTGTTGTGGCGGGCGTGCTCTACCTGGTTGCTTTGGGTAGGAAAGCTAGCCACTAAGTTAGAGCATTTTATTGAGCACCTGCATCCCCAAGGCGAACTCGGAGGATGGAGGTGCTTTGTCGTTTTATGAAATTCATCAAGAGCAAAACACCCGCACTTCCTGGCGTTATAGCCGGCAAGTGCGGGTGTTTCGATGAAGCTAAAAACTTTTAAGCAGATCGACGATGAGCCTGATCAAAGGTGCGCTGCAGTGCGATCCATTCCTGTGTGCTCAAATCGAATGAGCGGGAGAGGCGTACTGCAAGTCCGATGGTGAGGTCGGTGCGACCTTCAACGAAATTGGCGATGGTTGCTTCGGTGATGTGGAGGGTTTTGGCGAGATCGTAGTGGCTGATTCCTCGGGGTTCGAGGAAACGTTCACTCAAAATCTCACCAGGGTGCTGCGGTTTCCGGGACTGCGGAGCTACCACGAACACTCCTTTCGTGGATCAGGGATCCCGATGGTGGGGGATCAACCAATATGGAAAAAACTTATAAAAAGAATGTTTGAAAAAGGTTCTTGTTAAAAATGATATCCATGTTTGAATCCCGCGCAACGCAGGTAAAGCGTCCCTAACCTGCATTTTCCCTAGTCGTTTTGTTAACCATCAAAATATCAAACTTTAGACTGACTCACGACTAGGCTAGTCTGCTGTACTGCCAGGCCAACCGGGGTACTCGGGTGGAACCCCACCATACTCCGGACACAGTGATTGGTGTGGGCACCAGCCACACAGCTTGGAGGTCTTCGTTCGAAAATGGCCTGCTTTGCCGTCCATTTCAATCTTTGCCCACAGATCACCCAGATCGCGTTCGAAGAATTCCAGCTGCTCCCGTGATGGGTTGAGGAACATTGAATCGTTGACTTTGAGGTACATTAAACGAAGCTGAGCTGGGATTTCATTGAACATGCGCCAGTAGACCAGTGCATAGAACAGCATCTGGAACTGCGCTTGCTGGCTCCACTGCGGCTTTGGTTTCTTGCCAGTCTTGTAGTCGATAACTCGGACTTGGCCGGTGGGGGCGGTATCCACACGGTCGATAAAACCACGAACAGGAACGCCGTTGGGCAGCACAGTGTCCACGTACATTTCGCATTCGGTGGCGTCGAAACCTTGAGGATTTTCCATTTCAAAGTAGCCACGCAGCAGGGTGCGGGAATCCACGAGGAAATCATAAAGCTCATCTTCTGGAACAAGCTCTTTGAGCTCTGCGTCTTCTTCACACATCTGCGCCCAGGTGGGCTTGAGTTGCTTCACCATGGCTGGATATTCGCGTTCTTCACGCGGCAACTTGTGCATATATTCCAACACAGCGTGCACCAACGTGCCTTTGACCTGGGCGACGGTCTTAGGCTCTGGCAGGCGATCAATCGCGCGGAAGCGATACAACAGGGGACACTGCTGGTAATCCCCGGCGCGCGACGGTGACAGCGCCAATGGGCGTGGCTTTTTCTTAACGTTTTCAACTGGGCTGGTCATAATGATCACCTACTTTAACGGCTTCAGGTGACATTGTGGATTCGCATTGTGGATTCGGGGGCCCGCGCTGTTTCCAAGAATTTGGCTACCCTTGTTCTATGCATGTAACTGACGATTTCTTAAGTTTTATTGCCCTAAGCCCAAGTTCCTATCACGCGGCCGCGGCGGTGGAGCGCAGGTTGCTCCATGAGGGGTTCATTCGTCAGGAAGATACCGATGAATGGGATGCCCGCCCTGGTGGGCATGTGACGGTGCGTGGGGGAGCAGTAGTGGCGTGGTGGGTGCCTGAGGATGCTTCGCCAGATTCCGGGTTCCGCATCATTGGGTCACATACTGATTCACCGGGTTTCAAGTTAAAGCCCCGTGGGGATCTTTCCTCACACGGTTGGCAGCAGGCCGGCGTCGAGGTTTACGGCGGACCGATCCTGCCAAGCTGGCTGGATCGCGAGCTGGCCTTAGCAGGCCGCATTGTGCTTGCCGACGGGTCCGTCAAGCTTGTCAACACCGGCCCGATTCTGCGCATCCCGCACGTGGCTATTCATTTGGACCGTACTGTTAATTCCCAACTCACCCTTAATCCACAGCGTCACCTGCAGCCTGTGTTTGCTGTTGGTGAGCCCGACGTATCAATTCTGGATGTCATTGCTGGTGCTGCGGTAGTGGATCCTGCAGATATTGTCAGCCATGATCTGATCACGGTGGCTACCCAAGATGCTGAAGTATTTGGCGCACATGGGGATTTCTTGGCGTCTGGTCGCCTGGATAACCTGAGCAGCGTGCATCCATCCATGACTGCATTGATTGCGGCTTCGCAATCTGACGATACTGGTTCGGATATTTTGGTTCTTGCTGCATTCGATCATGAAGAAGTGGGAAGTAATTCCACCTCGGGTGCCGGGGGCCCCCTGTTGGAGGATGTGCTCAACCGTACTGCTCGTGCGTTGGGTGCAGATGAAGATGAGCGACGCCGGATGTTTAACCGTTCCACCATGGTCTCAGCTGACGCGGCACACTCCATTCACCCCAACTTCCCCGAGAAGCATGATCAAGCTAATTACCCCATCATTGGTAAAGGTCCTGTATTGAAGGTCAACGCCAACCAGCGCTACACCTCCGATGCAGTCACTTCAGGCATGTGGATCAGGGCATGTCAGATTGCCGGTGTGCCACACCAGGTGTTTGCCGGCAACAACGATGTGCCGTGTGGTTCCACCATCGGCCCGATCAGTGCGACTCGCCTGGGTATCGATTCTGTCGATGTCGGTATTCCATTGCTGTCCATGCACTCCGCACGCGAAATGGCCGGAGTGAAGGATCTGATGTGGTTTGAACAAGCCCTGGAAGCCTATCTGGTAAATTAACGCCGAGTTCAATCAAGACAAGCACACAGAAGAAAGTGAGGGCTCATGCCCTACTCAGGTCCGTTCCAAGCAGGCGACCGCGTTCAGCTCACCGACGCTAAACGCCGCCATTTCACCATCATTTTGGAACCAGGAACCACCTACCACACCCACCGTGGACAAATCGCACACGATGACATCATCGGCGCCGATGAGGGCACTGTTGTCCACTCCACCATGGGCTCTGATTACTTGTGCTTCCGTCACCTCATGGTTGATCACGTGCTGAGCATGCCTCGTGGCGCTGCAGTTATTTATCCAAAGGACTCTGCACAGATTCTGGTCGAGGGCGATATTTTCCCTGGCGCCCGAGTTCTGGAAGCTGGCGCTGGTTCCGGTGCACTGTCCATGGCGCTGCTTCGTGCAGTGGGTGAAAAGGGCAATGTCATCTCCTACGAAATCCGTGAGGATCACCTGGAGTACGCAGTCTCCAACGTGGAGGAGTACTTCGGTGAGCGTCCAGCAACCTGGGATCCACGTCTTGGTGACCTGAAAGAAGTCACCGTTGAGGATCTCGGCGGACCTGTTGACCGCATCATCTTGGATATGCTTGAGCCGTGGGAAATGCTGGAGACCTGCAAGGATCTTCTCATCCCTGGTGGTGTGTTTATGACGTATGTGGCGACCGTGCCACAGCTGATGAAGGTCATGGAAGGCATCCGCGAGCAAAAATGCTTCACGGAGCCACGCGCGTGGGAATCTTTGGTTCGTGATTGGAAGGTGGAGGGCTTGGCAACACGCCCTGAGCACCGCATGAATGCCCACACCGCGTTCTTGGTGTTGACCAGGCGTTTGGCTGATGGCGTGGAGCCTCCTCGTCCGCAGCGTAAGGCACGTCGATAAAAAGACCTAGTTGGAGGGCGTAAAGGGTTAGAGTGGTGACCATGAGTTCACCAACTGATTCTTCGCCCTCTAATTCTTTTAGCGACTTCAACCGGGAGGAACAGTCCCGGTTATCTGATGAGGTGCGCCAGCTCAAGCGCACCAACTCTGATCTTGGGGCACGTAATGCCAAGCTCGCGGAGATGCTGAAGTCGTCTCGGGATAAATTGTCTGTGCTGTTTTCTCAGTTGGAGGATATGGCTCAGCCGCCATCGGTGTATGGCACTTTCTTGGAAACCGCGAAAGACGGTTCTAATGCGGAGATCTTTGCTGGTGGACGTCGCATGCGTGTGGCTGTTTCTCCTATGCTGTGTGCCGCGGATTTGATGCCGGGTGTGCAGGTTCGTTTGGGTGAAGGCAATCAAGTTCTTGAGGCCTGTGATTTTGAACAAACCGGTGAATTAGCCACGTTGATGGAAATGATTGGCCGGGATCGTGCTTTGGTTTCAGATCGCTCGGGGGAGGAGCGCGTCGTCAAGCTTGCTGGTCCGTTGATGGATCGCACCGCAAAGCTGCCGCGCCCCGGTGACACCCTGCTTGTTGACCGCAAAGCGGGCTACGCTTTTGAGGCGATTGCCAAGACGGAAATTTCGAGGCTTGCGCTGGAAGAGGCGCCAGATGTGTCTTATCAGGATATTGGTGGCTTGGATGATCAGATTGAATTGATTCAAGATGCCGTTGAGCTGCCATTTTTGCACCCGGAGATGTACCGCGCCTACAACCTGCATCCACCAAAGGGCGTGCTGCTGTACGGCCCTCCCGGCTGTGGAAAGACGCTGATTGCTAAGGCTGTGGCTAATTCTTTGGCCAACCGCATCGGTGAGACTGGCACCTCGTACTTCATCAACGTCAAGGGCCCAGAGCTGCTGAACAAGTACGTCGGTGAGACAGAGCGACAGATCCGAGTGATTTTTGAGCGCGCCCGTGAGCTTGCCGGCGATGGCCGCCCCGTGATCATTTTCTTTGATGAAATGGAATCGATTTTCCGTACCCGTGGTTCAGGTGTGAGTTCTGATATGGAAACCACCGTGGTGCCACAGCTTTTGGCAGAGCTTGACGGTGTGGAGGATCTGTCCAATGTCATCGTGGTGGGCGCTACCAACCGTGAAGAGCTGATCGACCCGGCCATTTTGCGCCCGGGTCGCCTGGACATCAAGATTCGCATCAACCGCCCCAACAAGCAGGGCGCACATGACATTTTCACCCGCTACATCAATGATTCGATTCCGCTGGCCGAACCTGCCGAGGATCTCATTGATCGCGCCGTGGATCACCTGTACACCCCGCGCCCTTATGTGCGTTTGACGCTGATCGATGGTTCGGTGGAAACACTGAACTACCACGACTTTGTCTCTGGTGCGATGATCGCCAACATTGTTGACCGTGCTAAAAAATCAGCTATTAAGGCGCATATCGACGGCACCGGCGTTGGCCTAACCGCCGAGCAGCTCATCCAGGCGATTGATGATGAAAACCAGCAGAGCGAAGACCTGCCAAACACCTCCAACCCGGATGAATGGTCCAGGATCACTGGACGCCAGGGCAAGCAGGTTACTCACGCAGAGGTGGTTATCTAAATGGCGCGTTTTATGGGATCGGAAACCGAATACGGCATTTCCACACCGTCTGCACCGTTTTTAAGCCCGATCGTTACTTCCACGCACGCGGTGGTGGCGTATTCCACCGCGCGTGGATTTGGTGAGCACCGGGTGCGTTGGGACTATGCGCAAGAGTCCCCACTGCGCGATACTCGTGGCTTTGATCTGCGCCGATACCACCAGGCCCCTGTGGTGGATCCGCACGCCATTGGTGTGGCCAACGTGTTTGTGCCCAATGGTGCCAGGTTTTATGTCGATCACGCGCACCCGGAATACTCCTCCCCAGAGGTCACCAATGCGTGGGATGCCATGGTTTACGACGCCGCTGGTGACCACATCCTCATGCAGGCCGTCTCTGATGTTGCGAGTTTCACCAGCCAGAATAGGTCTGTGTTGGACGGCCATGATCCGTGTCCAGCTTTGAAAATCTACAAAAACAATGTCGACGGTAAGGGTGCTAGCTACGGGTCCCACGAGAATTACCTCTACTCACGTGAGACGGATTTTGATGTGCTGGCTCAGGCATTGATCCCATTTTTTGTGTGCCGCCAGGTCATCATCGGTGCCGGACGTGTGGGATTGGGCCCTCAGGGCGATAAGCCGGGATTCCAGGTCAGTCAGCGAGCTGACTACATTGAGCAAGAAATTTCACTGGAAACCACACTCAACCGCGGCATTATCAACACCCGCGATGAACCACACACCGACGCTGATCACTGGGGTCGCCTGCACGTGATCATCGGCGATGCCAACATGTCGCAGACTGCGAATTTCCTCAAATTCGGCATGACCTCCCTAGTGCTGGATGCCATTGAGGCTGGGGTGGATTTCTCTGAACTCAAGCTGAAGAACGCAGTGAGTGAAGTAGCAAAGGTCTCCCATGATCTTTCCCTTACCCACCAGCTGCGATTGGCGGATGGTTCAGAGCTCACCGCTATTGATATTCTGCGCCGCTATTTGGACAAGGTGCAGCCGTTTGCAGAAACCCCAGTGGAACAGCGTGTCACTGCGCTGTGGGGTGAAGTGCTGGGGCTCCTGGAGAATGATCTGCTCTCCACCAGCCATCTCCTTGATTGGACTGCAAAACTTGCCCTGATCAAGTCTTTTGAGGCGCGTGGGCTGTCCATTAACGATCCCAAGATGTACCTCATTGACCTGCAGTACAGCGATATTGATCCACAGAAGAGTCTGTATCACGCACTGGTATCCAAGGGGCGGATGAAAACACTGTGCAGTGCGCAGGACATTGCAGATGCAGCGGCCACTCCACCGCAGGACTCGCGGGCATACTTCCGCGGGCGTGTGATGGATAAATTTGGCGAATCAGTGCTCGCAGCCAACTGGGAATCGCTGATTGTTGCTACCTCCAGCGCTAAGGAATACCGCGTGCACACCAGCGGTTTAGATACCTTGACCCGAGAGGAAGCAGGGGAGTTGGTGGAGAAATCCGCCACAATCGATGAGTTAATTGAGGGTCTTGAAAAGGAAAACTTGACCCCGCTCACGGCCATCCAAGCTATTTAGGGTACCCTGAATAGGTGGTTAGGGGATGTCCCTAGAATCACCTCAGGGGTGAGCCAAACCCCTTCAACTAACCCATGTGACGGCGCTAACGTGTGATGGATTAACGTTAACAATAAGTTTGTTACATAGTGTGGATGGTTCTCAGCTTAGGTTTTAGGGCGCACGCCTAAAAAACTGGGCCTAAACAACCAGGCTTAAATGGCCAGGTCTAAATACGTGGGCTGAAGAACTAAGAAATACCGATTTACGGCAGGAGAGTGAGTGTAGTGAACGCAAAGCAAACCCAAATTATGGGTGGCGGCGGACGTGACGAGGACAACGCCGAGGATTCCGCACAGGCATCTGGACAGGTTCAGATCAACACCGAAGGTGTGGACAGCTTGCTGGATGAAATCGACGGACTGTTGGAAAACAACGCCGAGGAATTCGTTCGTTCCTATGTACAAAAGGGTGGCGAATAGTCACTGTGAGTACCGTGGAATCCGCATTGACCCGCAGGATCATGGGCATTGAAACGGAGTATGGCCTCACCTTTGTTGATGGTGATTCCAAAAAGCTTCGCCCAGATGAGATAGCTCGAAGGATGTTTCGTCCCATCGTGGAGAAATATTCCAGCTCTAATATCTTCATACCCAATGGTTCCCGGTTGTATCTTGATGTGGGTTCCCACCCGGAGTACGCCACCGCCGAGTGTGATAATTTGACCCAGCTGATCAATTTTGAAAAAGCTGGCGATGTTATTGCAGATCGCATGGCTGTAGATGCCGAAGAGTCGCTGGCGAAAGAAGACATTGCTGGGCAGGTGTACCTGTTTAAAAACAATGTCGATTCCGTGGGCAATTCTTATGGCTGCCACGAAAACTACCTTGTGGGTCGCTCCATGCCGTTGAAGGCGTTGGGTAAAAGGCTGATGCCGTTTCTGATTACCCGCCAGCTCATCTGCGGCGCCGGCAGGATCCATCACCCCAATCCTTTGGATAAAGGCGAATCCTTCCCCTTGGGCTACTGCATATCCCAGCGCTCTGACCACGTGTGGGAGGGCGTATCAAGTGCCACCACTAGATCACGCCCCATTATCAACACCCGTGATGAGCCACATGCGGATTCCCATTCTTACCGCAGGCTGCACGTGATTGTGGGTGATGCCAACATGGCAGAGCCCAGCATCGCGTTGAAGGTCGGCTCCACGTTGCTGGTTCTGGAAATGATTGAGGCAGATTTCGGTTTGCCCAGCTTAGAGCTTGCCAATGATATTGCCTCAATTAGGGAAATCTCCCGCGATGCAACAGGATCCACACTGTTGTCCCTGAAAGATGGCACCACCATGACTGCCTTGCAGATCCAGCAGGTGGTCTTTGAGCATGCCTCGAAGTGGTTGGAGCAGCGCCCCGAACCAGAATTTTCTGGCACCTCCAACACAGAGATGGCCCGCGTGCTGGATCTGTGGGGTCGCATGTTGAAAGCGATTGAGTCCGGTGATTTCAGCGAAGTGGATACAGAAATTGACTGGGTGATCAAAAAGAAGCTCATTGATCGTTTCATTCAGCGCGGCAACCTTGGGTTGGATGATCCAAAACTTGCCCAAGTGGACTTGACTTATCACGATATTAGGCCAGGTAGAGGCCTATTTAGCGTGCTGCAAAGCCGCGGCATGATCAAACGGTGGACTACTGATGAGGCGATTTTAGCTGCGGTGGATACCGCTCCTGATACAACACGTGCTCATTTGCGCGGGCGAATCCTTAAAGCGGCGGATACTCTGGGAGTACCTGTGACTGTCGATTGGATGCGTCACAAGGTCAACCGACCGGAGCCACAATCGGTGGAATTGGGGGATCCTTTTTCCGCAGTGAATTCCGAGGTTGATCAGTTGATTGAGTATATGACCGTTCATGCGGAGAGCTATCGCAGTTAGTCCGCTCGCACTTCGGAGGCCTTGATGTCGGATCGGAAGGAAGATCTCGAGCGTCAGATTAATCTGACTTTCGCGTTTTTAAGCGCCAATTCCTATTCCCGGAAGTTTTTGACCCAGGTGTGGATTCGAGACAATGTCGGCGATTATAAAGGCCTTACCGATACGGCGTTCCGTAAGAAGCTGCAGCGCGATCTTGCCTACCTGCGCAGAGTTGGCGTTCCGATTGAGCAGTTCACGGTCACCTCAGGCATAGCTGAAGGCCAGCAGGCGTACCGTCTGGCCCAGGATTCTTATAAGCTCCCCGAGGTCGAATTCACCCCAGATGAGGCCGCCGTGCTGGGCATGGCAGGGGAGATGGGCCATAATCAGGAACTCGGCGCCTTCGCGCGTTCGGGGTGGACCAAATTGGCGGCCGGCGGCGCGCAGCGTGATCTGTCCACGTCCACAGCCTTGACCAATGCGGGCGATTTAGGTTCCTTGTCTGCAAAAACCCTCGATGCGATCATCAAAGCCCGCCAATTGGGCAAGCAAATCAGCTTCGAATACCGGCGCGCCCCCAAAGACGCCCCCTCGCTTCGACACATGGATCCTTGGGGTCTGGTCCCTGAGCGCGACCGCATCTACCTGGTCGGATTCGACCTCGACCGCCAAGAAGCACGCACCTTCCGCATCACCCGCGTCCGCAACATCAACCTCGGCGCCGACGCCACCCACCCCATGCCCGCAGGCACCAACCTCCAAGACATGGTGCGCGCCCAACTACGCAGAAAGAGTGTGCTTATCGACGCCACCCTGCGCATCACACCCGGCCGCGCAGTGGAACTGCGCGCCGCAGGGGTAGAAACCTCCGATGGGGCATGGTTTTTAGAAGACGTTGACCGAGATTGGCTGGTGCGCACCGCAGCAGCCCATGCGCCAGAAGCTCTCGTTATAGAACCCAAGGACGTCATTGACGATGTCATAGCCTTGCTGCGCAAAGTCGAAAACGAGGTGGTGTAAACATGCCGAAATCATCCAACAAAATCAGCGACCTTGCCCGCCAGCTTAATCTGTTGCCGTATTTCACCAGGTATAAAGGCCGTACCGTCATGGAAGCAGCGCGCGATCTTGGCCAACCCTCCTCCCAAATCATGGAAGACCTCAACAGATTATGGATGTGTGGTCTGCCAGGACTTCTTCCAGGTGACTTGGTGGAGCTTGATCATTCCTTTAAGGAAGTAAAAATCCACAATGCTCAAGGCATGGATAAACCCTTGCGCCTCACACCAACTGAAGCCGGTGTTTTGCTGCTGACACTTGAATCCCTGGAATCCCTCCCCGGTATTGCGAAACAGGAAGCGGTCGTATCTGCTGCGAACAAGCTACGCGCCATCATGGGGGAGTATTCCTCGACTGTTTTCGACTCCACTGGAGAAGACCTCGATGCTGAAGTTCTAGAGATCATCCGCGACGCCATGGATTTACACCAGCAGGTCAGTTTTGAATACCACTCGCACAGATCAGACAACACCAGCCTGAGGCAAGTCAGCCCTGCTCATATCTTCACCCATGAAGGCGAAACCTACATCAAAGCCTGGGAAGAAGCTGTGAACCAATGGCGGACGTTTAGGCTTGATCGCATCCGAAGCATTGTGCTTCTTGACAGCAAAGCAGTGCACCCGGCGCGAGGGGTTTCAGTATCCACGGACGATCCTTTTGAGTTCGCAAAATCTTCCGATATTGCCACGTTATTGCTGCGTGAGGACGCAATGTGGTTAGGCAATTACATGGCCATGGAGGTGGATGAAACGGTGGAACCGATTCGCGATAGCGACGGATTCAGCTGGCACACAGTCCACTTTCCGCTGCTTTCTAGGGATTGGTTCGTCCGATTCGCGATTGGCCATGCTGAGCATTTGAAAGTAACTAGTCCCGAAGATCTTCGGAAATGCATAAAGCAAAAGGCTTTTAGTGGTTTGTCAGCGTATGATCATCACGTAGAGTAACACCCAAGAGTAAGACGCAACATCAATCAATGTGCAAGGGTTTCATTTCTGGAAATCGTGGTCACCCCACATTCACCAGTCATGAACAAGCTTGTTTAATGTGAATTTGGAGTAGACCACATGTCCCTCGGACCATGGGAAATTGGAATCATTGTCCTGCTGATCATCGTGCTGTTCGGCGCGAAGAAGCTGCCTGATGCAGCTCGTTCCATCGGCCGTTCCATGCGCATCTTCAAGTCTGAAGTCAAAGAAATGAACAAGGACGGCGATACCCCAGAACAACAGCAGCAGCCTCAGCAGCAGATTGCGCCCAACCAGATCGAGGCTCCTCAGCCAAACTTTGAGCAGCACTACCAGGGACAGCAGGTTCAGCAGCCTCAGAACCCTCAGACCCCTGACTACCGTCAGAACTACGAGGATCCAAACCGCACCTCTTAAAGTTGGGCAGTTTGCATCTAAAAAATAAAGTCATCGCACCGTAACAGCTACCTTTTGTTGCGGTGCGTCGTAGTCTGTACATAAACGCAGGTAGGACGTTCAAGGAATTGGCTGAATCAACAAGCGCCAAGGTGGTTAAGCGCCCTCGGCGAGTTATCTCAAAAAAGAAGAAGAAGTCTCCTACGGGAGAGATGTCCATTGTTGAGCACATCAAAGAGTTTCGACGCCGACTTCTTATCGCTCTGGCGGGCATCCTCGTGGGCACCATTATCGGCTTTATTTGGTACGATTTCTCATTTTGGCAGATCCCCACTTTGGGCGAGCTGCTGAGGGATCCGTACTGTTCTCTGCCTGCTGAATCCCGCTGGGCCATGAGCGACTCAGAGGAATGTCGACTGCTCGCAACCGGCCCGTTTGATCCATTCATGCTTCGCCTTAAAGTAGCGGCGTTGGTGGGTATGGTTCTTGGCTCACCCGTGTGGCTGAGCCAGCTGTGGGGCTTTATCACCCCAGGTTTGATGAAGAATGAGCGCCGTTACACCGCAATCTTCGTCACGATTGCTGTTGTGCTGTTTGTCGGCGGTGCTGTTCTTGCGTACTTCGTCGTTGCATATGGTTTGGAGTTCCTCCTTACCATTGGTGGAGACACCCAGGCAGCGGCCCTGACTGGTGATAAGTACTTCGGATTCTTGCTCGCGTTGTTGGCGATTTTCGGCGTGAGCTTCGAAGTTCCACTGGTGATCGGCATGCTCAACATTGTGGGTATCTTGCCTTACGATGCCATTAAAGATAAGCGACGCATGATCATCATGATTTTGTTCGTGTTCGCTGCTTTCATGACACCCGGCCAGGATCCTTTCACCATGTTGGTGTTGGCGCTTTCACTCACCGTTCTGGTAGAGCTTGCCCTGCAGTTCTGTCGTTTCAACGACAAACGCCGGGACAAGAAGCGCCCAGAATGGCTTGATGGCGATGACCTCTCTGCATCACCACTGGATACTTCTGCTGGTGGAGAAGATGCTCCAAGCCCAGTCGAAACCCCAGAGGCGGTGGAGCCTTCGCGGATGCTGAACCCAAGTGGGGAGGCGTCGATAAGCTATAAACCCGGGCGCGCCGACTTCGGTGACGTGCTCTAGGGCCTAGCCAGGTACCCTTAGAGGCATGAGTTTTTCTGCCGAAAAGGGCACCCACCTTTCAGAGTTCATAGCAGACCTGGGCTTTGATCTGGACGAGTTCCAAATCAAAGGCTGCCACGCTGTGGAAGAAGACCACGGTGTTTTAGTATGTGCGCCCACCGGCGCGGGCAAAACAATTGTTGGTGAATTCGCAGTGTCCCTCGCATTATCGCGGGGGACAAAGTGTTTCTACACCACCCCCATCAAAGCGCTGAGCAACCAGAAGTACCACGATTTGGTGGCTAAACACGGCTCCGATGCCGTTGGTCTGCTCACCGGTGATGTTTCCATTAACCATGATGCTGACATCGTGGTCATGACCACCGAAGTGCTGCGCAACATGATTTACGCGGGCTCTTTTGCGCTTGAGCGCTTAAGCCACGTGGTCATGGATGAGATCCACTTCCTTGCTGATGCCTCCCGTGGCGCGGTGTGGGAAGAAGTGATCCTCAACTTGGATGATTCCGTCAACATCATCGGTCTATCTGCCACGGTGTCCAACTCAGAGGAGTTTGGTGAGTGGCTGACCACTGTTCGCGGCGATACCCGTGTGATTGTTACTGATCACCGCCCCGTTCCGCTTGATCAGTACATGATGGTGCAGCGCAAAGTGATGCCACTGTTTGAGCCTGGCACCGATGGACGCGTGAACAAGGAGTTAGAGGCAACGATTGATCGCCTCAACAGCAAGCAAAGCGAACAAGGCCGTGCGGCATACCGCTCTGGTGAAGGCTTCCGTGCACGCAGCAAAGGCGATAAGCAGGATTCTCGCACTGGTAAGCCACGGGAACAAGACCGCCACAGGCCACTGGGTCGGCCTGAAGTGCTCAGCATCCTCAAGGGCATCAACATGCTGCCAGCGATTACGTTTATCTTCTCCCGCGCGGGCTGTGATGGTGCGCTGTACCAATGCTTGCGTTCTAAGTTGGTCTTGACGGATCAAGCAGAATCAGAAGAGATTGCACGCATTGTCGACGCCGGCGTGGTGGGGATCCCCGAGGAAGACCTTCAAGTACTGAACTTTAAGCAGTGGCGTGCTGCACTGATGCGCGGTTTCGCAGCCCACCACGCGGGTATGCTTCCAGCGTTTAGGCACATCGTGGAAGAGCTCTTTGTTAAAGGTCTTGTCCGCGCGGTGTTTGCCACGGAAACCCTGGCATTGGGAATCAACATGCCAGCGCGCACCGTGGTGTTGGAAAAGATGGTCAAATTTGACGGCGAAGGCCACGTTGATCTCACCCCTGGCCAATACACGCAGCTGACCGGTCGTGCTGGTCGACGTGGCATCGATGTGTTGGGTAATGCTGTGGTGCAGTGGTCACCAGCACTTGATCCACGATGGGTGGCAGGTCTTGCCTCTACGCGTACCTACCCGCTGATCTCTACGTTCCAGCCGGGCTACAACATGTCGGTTAACCTGCTGAAAACCATTGGTTATGAGCCTTCGCTGCGCCTTTTGGAAAAATCTTTTGCACAGTTCCAAGCCGATGGTTCCGTCGTGGGCGATGTGCGTGAAATTGAACGTGCAGAAGCCAAGGTGGCAGAATTGCGTGCCCAGCTGAACAAAGAGATTGCTGCCACCAACCCTGCGGTGCGTGAAGATCAAGACGCAGTGGAGGTGTTTATCGACTACATGGAGCTTCGCCGTGAGCTCAATGAGGAAGAAAAACTCAATCGCAAGCAAAGCATCGAAGATCGCAACGTAGAAACAGTCCGTGTGCTGTCCAAGCTGCAAATCGGTGATGTCATTGCCATGCCTGGTAGAAAACGACCAGTTCTCGCAGTAGTGATGACGCCTGCTAATCAGAGCAGAGATCCCCGCCCATGGGTGACCACCGAATCTGGTTGGTCAGGTCGTGTGGATGCGGAATCCTTTACTAATCCGCCGATCACCATTGGGCATATGCGTCTGCCTCGCCAAGCTATTGAAGAGCCTCGCCGCAATGCCCGGCGCGTCCAGGAACTGTTTAGGCGTGAGCACTTCAAGCGACCCAACAAGATGCGGGAGTTTGCTCGGGTTCGTCCCAATGAGGCAGTGACCAAACTGCGTAATGCTATTCGGGATCATGAGGCGCATCATTGGCCTGATCGGGAGCACTTGGCTCGCACCGCGGAGCGTATGATCCGTAAAGAACGTGATCTGGCTAAGTTGACCGGCAATGTGGATAAAGCCAGGGAAACCCTCGGTAGGACGTTTGAGCGCATTTTGTCGCTGCTCAGTGAAATGGACTATGTGGATTACTCTAATCCAGATAATCCAGTGATCACTGATGAAGGTGAGCGTTTGGCGAAAATCCACAGTGAGGCAGACCTGTTGGTTGCTCAGTGCCTCAAGCGTGGCATTTGGGACAACCTTGATCCCGCAGAGCTCGCCGGTGTGGTGAGTATGTGCACGTTTGAAAATCGTCGCGAAACCGGTGGTGAGGCTCAAGCTGTCACAGAGGCCATGGCTGATTCCATGAATAGCGTGGAACGTATTTGGGGTGAGCTGGTTGAAGATGAGCGCCGTCACCGTCTGCCAATTACTCGCCAGCCGGAAGCAGGTTTTGCCACCGCGATCCACCAGTGGGCTTCAGGTGCTCCGCTGGGATATTGCATGGCTGCGGCAGCGGAAAACGGCGCGGAGTTGACCCCTGGTGACTTCGTGCGCTGGTGCCGTCAAGTCATCGATCTTCTAGAGCAGGTTGCTAAGACTGCCTACTTTGATGAGACCACACGGAATGCTCGTCAGGCTATTGATGCGATTAGGCGTGGAGTTGTGGCGATCGGTTCCTAGCGAGCTAGCTATGTTCGAGCAGTTCAAGCGCTTGAGCTAGGGCAGGCATGTGCTGGATAAGGGATGCGGCAGTGGCGACCCCGGTGTTAAATCCACCGGGGTCAGAGATCATTGATTGGATTCCGGCTACTCGTCCATTAACCAGCACAGGTCCGCCGGAGTCTCCCTTTACTGCCTTTTCTGGGGAGTTAAAGATCAAGGCACCGTGATGGACTCGGGTGATGCGGTTTCTTGATACGCCATGGGGGATGGCAGAGATAACGCGCCCGTGGATTTCTTTAGCAACGGTGGCTGATGGCAGACCGCCGAATCCGAACGTGGTGGTTTTCATGCCCACGCGAAGTGGCTTATCTGCGAAAAGTGGAAGTGGCATGGTGGGGGCTTTGCCGTCTAATTTGATCAAACCCAGATCTGTGCCAAATACAGACAGGCTGGTGGTTGCTGTGGCGGTGAAATTTTCGCCCCGGACATAAATTACTTTCGAGCAGCTGCGCAAAAAGTGATCGGCGGTGAGAATAAACGTGGCGCGCTCTGAGATGGATGCTACAGAAGGCACAAAGGTGTCTGTGACATGCTTTTTCGTGATCAACAATCCGCTGGCATAGCGTCCAGCAGATTTGATTCTGACAGTGTGGTTTGATCGCACACCTGCCTAGGCTACTAGGGTTGGAGACTATGAGTGATCCTTCAACAAACAATTTCCCCACATCGGTATATGCACAGCGTCTTGCGGATGCACAAGAAGGCGCACGCAAGGCTGGCTTGAACGGTTTGATCATCGGTACAGGCGCAGAACTTGCGTATCTAACCGGCAGCTGGATCTCCACCCATGAGCGTCTAACCGCTTTGGTGATCCCCAGCGAAGGAACCGCAACCATTGTTCTTCCCGCTGTAGACCGCGGAGACTTAGCACTGTCTGCTATTCCAGGACTAGACATCAATGTGGCCGGATGGGTTGATGGCGATAATGCCCATGAGTTGGCCGTAGATGCTCTCGGTGTTTCAGAGTTCGAAGCATTGGGTATTGGTTCCTCCATCACGGCAGATCACCTGATTCCTATCCAGAACCTGGTGGGCTCCACCTGCCGCATGGAGTTGGCAGTTCAAGTGCTGAAAGAATTGTTTGTCTCTAAAGACGAAGCAGAGATCGAGCAGCTTCGCGGCGCAGGTGCAGCCATTGACCGTGTCCACGCCAAAGTCCCGGAGCTTCTTCAAGACGGACGCACCGAAGCAGAGGTTGCAGCACAGCTCAACGATCTCATCTTGGAAGAGCACTCTGAGGTGGACTTCGTGATTGTGGGATCCGCTGAAAACGGCGCGAACCCTCACCACGGTTTCTCTGACCGAGTCCTCCGCAATGGCGACATCGTGGTGGTTGATATAGGAGGCACCTTCGGCCCTGGTTACCACTCTGACTGCACACGCACCTACATTGTGGGCGGAAACCCTGACGATGCGGATCCAGAGTTCGCTAAGTTCTACCAAGTGCTCTACGAAGCACAGCTCGCAGCCGTTGCGCATGTTCGCCCTGGCGTTACTGCAGAATCAGTGGACGCTGTTGCTCGCGATCACATTGCTGCGGCTGGATACGGCGAATACTTCATTCACCGCACAGGACACGGCATTGGTCTATCCACCCATGAGGAGCCATTCATCATGGCGGGTAACTCACTCGTGTTGGAAGCCGGAATGGCCTTTTCCATTGAGCCTGGCATCTACATTGAAGGAATCCACGGAGCGCGCATCGAAGACATCGTTGTGGTGAATGAAGACGGTTGTGAAACCCTCAACAACCAGCCCAAGGAACTGCGTTGAGCATTCTTCTCCTAGGCGGAACCTCTGACATTGCCGGTGAGATTGCCACGTTGACGTGTCACGGCGAAGACGTTGTTTTGGCTGCTCGTCGACCAGAGGCTGCACAGGGCTTAGCGGAAGATCTTCGACAGCGCGGTGCCACATCTGTTCATGTTTTGAGCTTTGACGCCCAAGTACTAGACACGCACCGAGAACTTGTGAAGAAAACACAAGAGCTAGCTGGCGAGATTTCCCTTGCCGTGGTTGCTTTTGGCATCTTGGGAGACCAAGAACGCGCAGAAACCGATGAGACCCATGCGGTAGAGATCGCCACCGTGGATTACACCGCTCAGGTCTCCATGCTCACTGTGCTTGCTGATGAGCTCCGCGCACAAACTACTCCAGCAGCGATCGTGGCGTTTTCCTCGATTGCTGGGTGGCGGGCGCGCCGGGCTAACTATGTCTATGGATCCACCAAGGCTGGTCTCGATGCATTTTGCCAAGGGCTTGCAGATAGCCTGCATGGGACACACGTGCGATTGATTATTGCGCGTCCTGGCTTTGTTATTGGTTCTATGACCACGGGGATGAAGCCTGCTCCGATGTCGGTGTATCCACGAGATGTTGCCGCAGCTGTTGTTAGTGCTTATACCTCTAAGAAGAGGAGCACGACCTTGTGGATTCCGGGACGTCTGCGGGTTCTCGCCTGGATTATGCGGATGGTTCCTCGTCCGGTGTGGCGGAAGATGCCACGCTAGATACCCGTTCAGCCCTCACAAGCCCATGCTCTCTGAGATCGGTTGCTACAGGCGCGTCTTCTCCAGAAAGATAAGCCTATGCAAGATGGTCATTGAAGCTTCTGGCTATCGATGAATCCTTCTCATCTACTGGCGCAATAAGTAGATACGGCGAGGCGGAAGCAATCAGCATGGAGTTGGCGACAAAGAGCGCGGTTCGCTTGTTACCGTCTTCAAACGGCTGTGCTCGGGCTAAGTCGATAAATAGTGAGATGGCACGGTTTTCCACCGTATTACCGGGAAGAGCGCGCCGTCTACACACTGCATCTAGTTGCCTGGTGTTCAACGCCGGGGTTCATGGCGCCCGTAGTTGGTGCTCACTCCAATGTGTTGGTGTGGTGAGCGTAAACGCCCTGGATATAGCGGCCCACTACGGGTGATCGTGGAGTTAAGAGCACAGAGGTATGCTGCGTCTAACTCCGCGCACGGCTGGTTGATAATAAACGCTGCTACATCACGAAGGTCCTGCAGCAAGGCCACATCGCCGCTATGCCCAATGACGTTATGTCTAATGGCGTTTACCGAACCGACTTTAAGAAACTCAGCGGTGTCTTCCCGCGTGCACTGTAAATCATCGAATACGTGCCCTGCTGAATAGATGACATCGCAGAGATCTATAAGAGTCAGTGGTTGTCGGGGTTTCACAGTCACTTATTCTATGCAGGATTCACCATGTATATCGTGGGGATTTGTCTACAATTAGTGGTTATGAGCCAACCGATGTCAGCACCCGACTCCGCTCCAGGAACAGAGCGCGGTCATGAACGCACCCATTTTGCGGTAGTCGGTGACTCCCAGGATCCAGCACAGGCAACAGCTCCTAGAGCGCCAGCAGAATCAATTACTTTGATTGGTATTGGTACCGATGGGTTTGAGGGGCTCGGACTCAAGGCACAGCAAGCATTACAACGTGCCTCTGTGGTGATTGGATCATGGCGCCAGCTCAATCTCGTACCTGATGCCATTAAGGCAGAGCGTCGCCCATGGCCGGGTAATACCAAGCATCCTGATTTAGATGCCTTGTTTAAAGAGTTCCTCGGTCGGCATGTTGCTGTTCTGGCCTCTGGCGATCCACTGTTTTACGGCGTGGGCACCGCAATGGTCCATGTGCTGGGGATGGATAGACTCACGGTTATTCCGGGACCATCATCCGCGTCGCTTGCTTGCGCCCGCTTGGGTTGGACAGTCAACCGCACACGGGTGGTGTACCTAGGACAAGAACCCATTGAGACACTCATCCCGATTATTGAATCAGGCGCTCAATTCCTCGTCTTGGGTAAAGATGAATTCAGTACAGCTCAAGTTGCCACGTTGTTGAATGAACTCGGACTGGGGGAGACTCCACTGACTGTGCTCAGCGATTTGGGCAGTACTGATGAGGAGATCACCCAAGGCACAGCTTCACATCCACCAGCTGCAGTGTCTGTTCTCAACGTGATTGCTGTGGGAGCTCGCACCGCAATGCCGAAACCCCACTTTGAAGGCGACGTATCAAACGAAGACCTTCGGGCACTGACCGTGGCAGCTCTAGAACCCACCCAGGGACAAATGCTGTGGACCTTCGGGGATATTGGAGCAGCACTTGCCTGCGATTGGCTACGCGCAGCCGGCAACAAGGCGCACGCCATTAGTTTTGCCTCCATGGTTGAGCAAAGCCAAAGGAATGCTCGCAAACTAGGTGTATCCACCCTCAGTGTGAAAGAGACCCTGTCACCCAAAACGCTCAAAGATATCCGCTATGTACAAGGACCAGAATCAGCAAGCCCACATGCCATCTTCATGAACAAAGGCCTAGGCATCGATCTAGTTCCTGAAACCGCATGGATGATGCTGCGGCCTGGAGGAAAGCTCATTGCGCAAGCCTCCACAGAAGACAACATCGCAAAGCTTCACACACTCCAAGAACAACACGGCGGAATCATCAAACACATCCGCATCGACGACACAGACGTGCACCAATGGCGAGTTACAAAGCCGGTGACTCCAGAAGCGGTGAATTAGCATCAAAAACCAACCCCATGGGAGCCAGAACCTTCACCACCTGTTCTGCAACACCCTCATACAAATCATGAATGATCAACGAATTCCATGGGGTAATAGTGGTCTCCGCCTCAATCACCGCAATAAAACGCGCTAAACGAGCCTCCACCCGCCCCCCTGGAATACCCGCACCCAACGACACCACGCCATCATGCTCCAACCACCCAATAGGCGCAGGATTCCCCTGTGCCTCAGATAATGAAACCGGTGCCACGGGAGTACACAACTCAGCAACACTTTCCACGGACAACTCCGAAGCATCAGCCAAACCACGCACCACCTCAACTACATCATCCGGCGCAACCGACTGCCCAGTAGACACGCCATTGATATGAATGTGGAAGGAGGCGTCGACAAGCAAAAAACCAACATCAAAGCTCTGCCTTAAAATCGCACCGTCACCAGCATCCAACCCCACCGTCAACTCGCGGCGCACCGCGCCCGCAATCTCCCGCGCGAGCGCAACAAAATGCCCCGGAGTCGCCACCACCGTCGCACACGGCTCCGCATGAGAATACGAACCCCCACGCACCTGACACTGCGCCAACGACGTCACATAAATCGCACCATCCCCCTGCGACTCCGCAACATCCGCCAACATCTCCCACTCAGACGCACCCACACGCCCCGCAGGAAAAGAAACCGTACCCACAGACACACCAGAATTAACAGAAACAGACTGAAAAACAACATCGCTCGACATGCGCGTAATCCTAACCCGCGCACACTAATGTGGCCGATATGGGCTACACCAACCTCAACGACACACGGGTCTTGCGCGCCGGGTCATGTGATGCCTGGTGGCGCACGATGTCTCCGCTAGTGCAGCAGGGAAGTGAGGCAGTCTTTCGGCGCATCATGGGTCTCTCGCGGCGTCCTGATCGGAAACCTGGCTTTGACGATGTCCCACATTTCGGCGCAGCTGTTCGAGTTCCCGGTCTAAAACACGGCACGTTGGTCAATGCTGCACCCTTGAAAGTTTTGGGCGCACGGGGCGAGCCCAACCCCGCGAGTTCGTACCGTTTTGAATACATCACCGGTGATTCCGCAGGTCGAGCCATCACTGCGACCGGCGCTGTCCTCTTTTCCACACGCCCCTGGACAACCGGCCCGCGTCCCGCGATCGCCATGGCTCCATCCACCCAAGGCGTCGCACAGCACTGCGATCCCTCCCACACCTGCGCCATCGGACTCAACGCATTCTATGACAAACCCTTCGACGCAATCATTGCTTACGAACTCCCCGTCATCCTCTGGTTTCTAGCTCACGGACTTGACGTTGTGTTCATCGATTACCCCCGCGACCCCGCAACCGGCGTCCAATACTATTGCGATTCCATCGCTGCAGCTAAATCGCTTCTCGACGCCGTCCTCGCCTCCAGACAACTCGGCCTTTCACCGGAAGCACCGCTTGGCCTGTGGGGATTCTCCCAAGGAGGCGGCGCCACTGGCTGGGCTGCACAATTGCAGGATTACGCACCTGATGTCCGCCCAAAGGCAGCGGTCGTGGGCGCTCCACCAGTGGATCTCTTCCGCGTCTTGGACACTGTCGACGGCGGATTGCTCACCGGAGTGATTGCCTACGCCATCGCGGGACTTGCAGTGAACTCTTCAGAGATGTTTGAGGAAATCATGTCGGTGTTAAATGAACGCGGAGTCAGTGATGTGCTGAAAAATATCACCAGCTGCGCGGGAGGTTCCTTGTTGGCCAGTGGCTACTCGTCTTCCCGCGGGTGGACACATCAGGGCACGCCGCTGGCAGACATTCTGGACGATCTGCCACTTGTTGTCGCTGAGTTTGGGAAGCAAAAGCTGGGTCGTGTGGCGCCAGAAATCCCAGTGCTGTTGTGGGGCTCTAAAAATGATGATGTCATTCCCATTGATCCCATTAGGGAATTGCGTGATAGCTGGGCGGACAAGGGTACGCCATTGACCTGGCATGAATCCCAAGCGCCGCGTGTGCCAGGACGCACAGGTCTCAACCATTTCGGGCCCTATTTTAGAAACCTGGAAAAGTACTCGGGATGGCTCATAGATCATCTTGTCTGAGTGCCGTTTTAAAGGCTCGGATTCTCTCGATGTCCACTGGTGTGGGGTGCGCGCTTTTAAGCCTGGAGAAGCGATTCTAGAGGGGGTCGAATTTTAGGTCCGGGAGCTAAGTTTCGGCGCTAGGTGATTTCCAGACCAAGAACCTCAAAACTGCAGCTCCGTTTGGCCTAATAATGCACGACCTGACCCCAGAAACGTGCGTTTCAGACCAAGCAGCTCTCATCGAGTATTGCGTTTGGTCTCAAATGCACGTTTGAGGAAACTAGACCACTCACATTGCACATCTGCAGCTGCCAGGAAGTCTCCACCCAACAGTTTTCTAGGTCACAGGGATCCATTAGCCATTTGGTCCTTGTCGAAAGGTATGGTGGGGCATGTGCCTGCAGCAATAGCAATCCCATATTTCATTATTGAGATCCTCGCCTTCATTGGTGTCGTCATGTGGCTCGGTTTCGGCTGGGCTTTGGGTCTCCTCGTATTGTTCTTCGTCGGTGGACTTCTTCTAGCCGGCGTGGAGCTTCGTCGCATTAGTAAGAGTGCCGCCATTCATCAGGCTTCGGGCCAGGGAAGTGCGGGAGCGATCGCCGGAAACATTGGGCTGACCGCAGCTGGTGCCATTTTGGTGGCCATGCCGGGGTTTGTGTCTTCGATTATCGGTTTGTTGTTCATTTTTGCACCAACCAGGGCGCTGTTCCGCAAGGTTTTGGCCAAGCGCATGCGCAGTGCCATCGAGAACCTAGGTGTGCGTGGTTTTGAAGCCGTTAATGGTTACCGCACCCAGGCATCCTACGGAAACTTCGGAGCGGCATTCAATGGTGGTGCGCAACAACCATCAAATGAGCCGATCGTGATTGATGAAGACGAGATCCAAGCCTGGACTTCTGATCTCAAACCTGAAGATTTCACCAAAGGTAAAGATGAATCCGACGGTGAGAAATAAGTGACACTGTTTGTTCGGCTCGCCCTTGCTGCTGTGGGCGGGCTTTTTGTCTTTGCTTCCAATGAACCGATCGGCTGGTTTGTCGCGGGAATTGTTGGCACTGCATTATTTTTTATCTCCCTTGCGCCGTGGGATCTGGGAGTTCCCCAAAAGCGGCGGAAGAAGAATGAGCCAGTCCCATTTTTGCAACAGATGTCCACGGGCCCAACTGTTGTACAGGGCATGCTTTTAGGTTTTGTCCATGGCCTGGTGACATATTTGCAGCTGTTGCCGTGGATCGGTGAGTTTGTTGGCTCACTGCCTTATGTCGCGTTGTCAGTTGTCGAGGCGCTTTATTCCATTGCTCTTGGTGCTTTCGGCGTGCTCATTGCGCGTTGGAGGGACTGGAAGGTTCTCCTGTTTCCGGCGATGTATGTGGCTGTGGAGTATCTAAGAAGCTCGTGGCCATTTGATGGATTCGCGTGGGTTCGCCTGGCATGGGGTCAAATTAACGGTCCGTTGGCTAATCTCGCAGCGCTTGGTGGGGTAGCGTTTGTCACTTTTTCCACGGTGCTGGCTGCCGTGGGTGTGGCCATGGTGATTATTTCCAAGAAGCGACTGGCCGGCGCAATCATCACCGCGAGTGTGATTGCTATCGGCGCGGTGTCATCCCTGTACGTTGACCGCAATGGCACGAGCGATGAAAGCATCGAAGTAGCCGCAATTCAGGGCAATGTGCCTCGGATGGGATTGGACTTCAATGCACAGCGCCGCGCGGTGCTGGCGAATCACGCACGGGAAACCCTCAAGCTGGATGAACAAGTGGATTTGGTGATCTGGCCGGAGAATTCCTCAGACGTCAACCCATTTTCCGATGCACAAGCAAGAGCCATTATCGATGGAGCAGTGGAACATGTTCAGGCACCTATTTTGGTGGGCACGATCACCGTCGATGAGGTTGGTCCACGCAACACCATGCAGGTATTTGATCCTGTTGAAGGTGCCGCGGAGTACCACAATAAGAAGTTCTTGCAGCCGTTTGGTGAATACATGCCGTTTCGCGAATTCCTGAGAATTTTCTCGCCCTACGTTGATTCCGCTGGAAACTTCCAGCCCGGTGATGGCACCGGCGTAGTGGAGATGAATGCTGCGAACTTAGGCCGCGCTGTGACAGTGGGCGTGATGACGTGTTACGAGGTCATCTTCGACCGTGCTGGCCGCGACGCCATCGCCAATGGGGCTGAATTTTTGACCACGCCCACCAACAACGCCACCTTCGGATTCACGGACATGACGTATCAGCAATTAGCAATGAGCAGGATGCGTGCCATCGAATTTGATAGGGCGGTGGTTGTTGCAGCTACATCGGGTGTTTCGGCTATCGTCAACCCTGATGGAAGCATTTCCCAAAACACCCGAATTTTTGAGGCCGCCACCTTGACGGAATCCATTCCACTCAAGGACACTGTCACCATCGCAGCGCGGGTTGGTTTCTATGTTGAATTACTGTTGGTTATCATTGGTGTATTAGCTGGACTATTCGCCATTCGAATGAATAGCCGTTCAAAGTCTGCGAAAGGTTCCGCTCGGCCCGCACAAGTTCGGGTTAAGAAGGTGCCTGCGAAAAAGGCAGCAACTAATCGTCGAAAAGTAAAATAAAAACGTCCCGAAGGGACGAGGAGGACAACACCATGAGCAGTGAGGCAGTAGATGCTACGACGCTGGTGATTATTCCAACGTACAACGAGCTGGAAAACCTTCCACTCATCGTGGATCGCGTGCGCACCGCAACCCCTGACGTTCACGTACTCATCGTGGACGACAACAGCCCAGACGGCACCGGCGAGCGCGCAGACAAGCTTGCTGCTGACGACGACCACATTTTTGTCCTCCACCGCGAAGGCAAAGGCGGCCTGTGCGCAGCGTACATGGCTGGCTTCCAGTGGGGCCTGGAGCGCGACTACCAGGTCCTGTGCGAAATGGACGCCGACGGCTCCCACGCACCAGAACAGCTGCACCTGCTGCTCGCTGAGATCACCAATGGCGCTGACCTGGTCATCGGCTCGCGCTACGTGCCAGGCGGCCGCGTAGTCAACTGGCCCAAGAACCGTTGGCTCTTGTCCAAGGGCGGCAACGTCTACATCAGCGTCGCGCTCGGCGCCGGCTTGACCGATATGACCGCAGGGTACCGCGCTTTTCGACGTGAAGTGCTAGAAGCACTGCCGCTTGATGAGCTCTCCAACGCTGGGTACATTTTCCAAGTTGAGATTGCCTACCGTGCAGTTGAAGCCGGATTCGATGTTCGTGAAGTTCCCATCACTTTCACCGAGCGTGAGATCGGCGAATCCAAGCTGGACGGCAGCTTTGTCAAGGATTCCCTGCTCGAGGTAACCAAGTGGGGCCTCAAGCACCGCGGTGGCCAGGCCAAGGAACTGTCCAAGGAAATGGTCGGCCTGCTGAACTATGAGTGGAAGCACTTCAAAAAGCGCAACACCTGGCTCTAAACTGCTTGCCGGTTAGTGAAACCAAAGCACACTGCCCACGGAACCGATTGTTGAGGTCCGTGGGCAGTGTGGTTTGATTGGGCTTAGGTTTTGGCTCCACACATCAAAAGTCATACCTCCGCAGAGGCGCTTCTAAGAGGTTTTCGAGGTCTTAGACGAGCAATAAATGCCTCACGTGCAAATAGAAAAACTCGGTGTGAAAATCACACCGAGTTTTTCTAACTTAGGCAGGAAGATTAAACCTCTTCAGCTGCCTTTTCTGCTTCTTCAGCCTCTTGCTGAGCCTTCAGCAGTTTCGCTGCATTGCGACGACGCTTACGAAGTGCCTCGATGCGCTCTTCCAGCAGCACATCCAGCTCTTCAATTGAGCGACGCTCACGCAACATATCCCAGTGAGTACGTGGAGGCTTGACCGGCTTGGACTCGACTCCCTCACCTTCCATGAGGATGCCTAGCTTACCGTTCTTGCACATCCACTCCTCGGGGATTTCCGCATCATCAGCGAAGGGAACCTCATAGATTTCCCCGTCTGCGGTCTTGTACTTCACGAGCTGGCGAGGAGCCAGATCGTGGTCCCTATCCGTCTCATAGCTCACGGCGCCCATGCGGCTGCCACGAAGAACGCGATCTGCCATCTAGGTATCAGTCCTTTGCCTACTAGAATGCGGCCTCCAAGTTGCCGCAAAAGAATTCGTCTCACACAGTTTACCTGCTAGTGTGCAAATAAAACGACACGCTGCCAGTCACAACAGCTGCCCTTGAAATGTGATCAGACCTATAAGTATAGCCAAAACCCCCGAATCGTTGTATGGGAGGCAATCGACTAAGGTGTTAAAGGTGCAGAAATTAAGACCAAACCAGCAGACTACAAAGTGCTCCTGGTGCGGTAAAGACGTCGCCTCAACAGGCAGGGGACGTCCAAGGAAATACTGCAGCCAAGCTTGTAGGCAACGAGCCTACGAACAACGCAACAATGTCTCTGGCACAAGTATTCCCGCAGAAGCAGTGATTATGTCCCCAGATCGGGCAAGCGAACTCAAAGATTCGCTCTTTGAGCTCCGGTGCGCCGCCGAAGATATCGCAACCGCTGTTAATGAAGAGGAAGAGGCTCGCGATATCGCGAAGCTGTGCCAGGAGATGGTGGAATTAGCTCGGAATATTGAGAAGTTGAGGTAATGAGCAACATGCAGGGAAACGATTCCAAGAAATCTAGCGGCGCGAGTCGTGCGGAGAGCCCACTGATCAAGTTCCGGACATTGATTATCGTCATCTTTGTCATCTTGATCGTTGGTTTGGCATCTATTGCAGTGGGACCTGTCGTGTACCAGCTCATCATGGGACCTGGTGTGAAAACCGAAGGAATCCAGGCTGATGGCGCAGCACCTGCGTCCACCGACATGAACGGCACCTGGGATGTTGCCCCAGGGAGTATTCCAAACACCACCTCAGCTGGATTCACCTTCGCTGAGATCCTGCCAGGCGAAGAAAAGATCACCTCCGGCTCAACCACTGGTGTCACTGGCGAAGTGGTCATCGAGGATAACTCCCTGATCTCTGGTCTGATTACCGTCAACATGACTCACATCACCACCGATCAGGAAAAGCGCGACATCAACGTGCGCACTAAGCTCTTCCACACCGATCAGTACCCAGAAGCAACCTTTGAGGTTACCGATTCCGTTGATCTTTCTGCGCTCCCAGACACCGGATCCATTGCTCAGGTTGTCATCCCAGGCGAGTTGACCATCCACGGTGAAACCAAGGCTGTGGAGCCTACCTTTGATGTACTTCGTACTGGTGACCAAGTTATCGTGGCTTCCGATATCGAAATCAACCGCCTCGACTTCGGTGTAGAAACCCCAGAGTTCATCGCCGCAAAGATCAATGAGACCGGCGAGATCAACGTCCGAATCGTATTGGAGAAATAAACCATGATGGCATCACGGATGATCCCAGCTCTGTGGTTCAGACTCATCGTGCTCATCGGATTCACCGGCTTTGTACTGTGGGAATCCATGTGGATCTTCGTCCTCATTGGGCTCTTGCTCATTGCAGTGAGTGGTTGGCAACTGTGGACCGCGTATAAAACTCGCGATGAAGTAGAAAAACAACGCAACACTTAAGACACCTGTGAGTTTCAAACTCCCCATTATCGCCTTAGTCAGGCGGTAGTGGGGAGTTTTTGTTTATGCAGGTGGCGCGATTCTTAGATTTCATAAGGGTAACAGATCTGTTTCTATGTATTAAAGATCACACCGAGTGGTGGAATTTCCTCAAGTGATTTACCCACAATGGACTTTGTTGATACCCAATTCGAGAAAGGCCAATGCACGTGAGCACTCTTCCAAACAAGAAACTGCGTACTCGCATTTTCGCAGGCACCGCTGCCGTCGCACTGTCACTTGGTGTTGCGTCTTGCTCAAACGCAGAAGATGCTGTGGATAGCGCAACAGATGCTGCCAACTCTGCAACCTCCGCCGCGGGATCTGCAATTAACGATGCCACCGGCACTTCCAGCGCATCCACCACAGAGCCTTCCGGAACCTCTGGATCCGACTCCGGGTCTGACTCTGCTGGAGGAGACACCACTGAAGTAGAAAGCGCCGATGGGTCCACCATCAGCATCCCAACTGCCGTCGTCACCGCTGCAAATGCTGCAGGATTCAGTACCCCGGAATCCGTGGAAGAAGGCCCGAATGGTGAGTCATTGGTGACGTTCCCTGAAGGCTACATTGTTAACTCTGCAGAAGGTGGTGCACAAGCACTGGTCGGCATGATCGGTGAAACCTGGATCGGCGAAGGCGGACTATCCGCGGCAGTGGGTCTCCCAACTGGGCCTGAAGAAGCAACAACAAATGGTTGGACTCAACAGTTCACATCTGGAGTAATTAGCTGGCTTGATGATGGATCAGGACAGTTCGCAGCTTCTGTTGAACCTGCTTAAGGGAATCTCACCTGGCCTCCTTTGGCAAGGTGAGAAATTTCCCTGCAACTAAGGATTGCGCAGGTGGAGGGGCGCGTCGATAAGCAAATTTTTAGCCCAGCTTGCCTGATAGGCGCTCAAGCCTATCGCGGCTGGGGCCGTCGAGCCCGATGATCTCCACGCTCTTGCCGCGCGCGGCGTATTTGTGGATGATGCTGTCCAGCGTGGCTACCGTGGAGGCGTCCCAGATTTCTGCGGCGGTGAGATCGATGATGATCTGCTCGGCCTCGTCGGAGTAGTCGAAGGAGTACACCATATCGTTCGAGGACGCCCAAAATAGCTGGCCCTTGACGGTATAGGTGCTGATGTTGTTGTCGGTGGTGCGCTCCACAGACACGAGGTGGGCCACGCGGCGAGCAAACATGACCATGGCGGTGAGCACTCCGAGGATGACGCCGATCGCCAGGTTTCCGGTGACGAGGGTCGCGATGATCGTTATAAACATGACGATCGTTTCACTCAGCGGCATGAATTTGAGGGTGCGCGGGTTCAGCGAATGCCAGTCGGCGGTGTCGATGGAGACGATAATCATGACTGCCACGAGCGCCGCCATGGGGATTTTGCCCACGACATCGCCCAGCAAAACCACCAGGAGCAGCAGGAAGCCGCCGGCCAAGAAGGTGGATAGGCGAGTGCGGGCTCCTGAGTTTTTCACGTTGATCATGGTCTGGCCGATCATCGCGCAGCCACCCATGCCGCCCAAAAACGCGGTGATAATGTTTGCGATGCCCTGACCTGCAGCTTCGCGGGATTTATTGGAGTGAACCTCCGTAATATCATCGACCAGCTTGGCGGTCAGCAGCGATTCCATCAACCCAACAAGCGACATTCCAAGCGCATACGGCCCAATAATTTTTAGAGTCTCAAGAGTAAGCGGAACGTTGGGAATGAGGAATTCTGGTAGGGAAGAGGGGAGTTCGCCCTGGTCAGAGACGTTTGGAATGTTGATTCCGAAAACCCACACGATCGCAGTCAAGGCCACGATAACAATCAGCGGAGCCGGAATCACCGAGGTCAGCTTCGGCCAAAACAGCATGATGCCAATACCCAGCGCGAACAGCGGATACACCATCCACGGAACATCGATCAGGTGCGGCAGCTGCGCAAAAAACACCAAGCACGCCAGCGCATTAACAAATCCGAGCATAACGGAACGCGGAATGAACCGCATCAGCTTGGCTACACCCAGCAACGACAACGCAATCTGAATAATGCCCGCCAAAATTACCGTGGCCAGGAAATATTCCACGCCATGATCCCGAACCACCGGTGCAATCACCAGCGCCACAGCGCCTGTCGCCGCGGAAATCATCGCAGGGCGTCCACCTGTAAGCGCAATGGTCATTGCCATGGTGCACGACGCAAAAAGACCCATCTTAGGATCCACGCCAGCTAATACGGAAAACGCAATCGACTCCGGAATCAGCGCGAGCGCCACCACGAGGCCAGCTAAAACCTCGGTGCGAAACCTCCGCGGGCTACTAAACGCGAACCTAAACGAGGCAAGCACACCCGTCGGGCTCAACGGCTCTTGTCGGGTGGCCGAAGTTGTCGAAGTTGTCGAAGACACGAAAGAATCTCACTTAATCTGGGTAGTCTAGAAAAATTTAGGCGCTTGTCGACGCGCCTAGCCACCAAGCGCGAAAGCTTTGCTGGCGCCTTTCAGGCGACTTGGAACAAGGCGGTCCTTAGGCGGGGGAAAACATAAGGGTAGCTGGTGTTTTGGTGGGTCACAAATTATCAGGTTTAATGTCAGAGTGACGAAATAAAGATAGGGAACAGGTCGGTTATTTTTTCCTGCGAACCATCTCTTCGATCCAAATCGGAGCAAAAGGCGAGGTGCAATTTGGAGGGGTCGGATAATCTTTGAGAACTTCCAGGCGCTCACCAATGGCAATGGCACGATCACGAAGCTCTGGACGATGGATGCCGATTTGCGCCAAACATTCATTCATTGACCACTGTACGCGAGGCTCGGCAGTTTTCATCTGAGCTTCAATGGTGTCAAGGATTTCGGAATCGTCCAATGCGTCCGGCTTTGTGATAACGGCATGAGTGTTGAGAGCCCAGCCGGCGGCCGCAACATTCTCGGCGGGATCTTCAAGCCAGAGCACACGGAGATCGTTCCAATGAGGATTCTTCTTGACCACATAATTGATCAACCAATCAAGAACCTTCGGCGTGCGAGCCTCATGGATCATCGAGTCGAGTTCAGACTGATCAAATTCCTTGGGTCGGCAAATAAGCAACGCCACCAAACGTGCGGCTGTATCGTCGGTTGCCCAAAGCTCACGAGCCAGCGGCTGGTTCTTTTTCAGCTCTTTGGCAACGGCGCGAAGCTTGGTGAGGTTCACTGCGTGATCATCGCCGTGGCGTTCATTGACGGAAAGGATCTTTGGATCCTCAAGTTCTTTAAGGGATGTAAGTGTTGATTCGGCGAGCGTTGAAGTCATGGGCTTAAACTTACCAGCGGCCTGCGACATGGCCAGATATGGATAATTGTCCGATAATGTACATTATGTCATTTTGGCGGGAAGGGGTTCTGCCCCATTATCGGCTTTCCTCTGCATGGAAAATTTCTACGCATCATTGCGCTCTGCACCTTGTCCGCCGCTTGAGAATTTTCCTCCGGCAGGAATCGTTGCTTCCAAATTTTGTGGCAGAGCTTTTTAGATTCTTCGCGAGGCAACTCTTGTGGCGCCACCCGACCGACAGTTGCCGGGTGCGGAATATCGTTTGAGCGAATTTGAGGTCCCGGTGTGACGTAATGGCTCCAGTGACGTAAAGACGGCTGTGACGAATCGAGTCCTATGACAAATTGACCTCCGTGACGTAACCGCCCTTGTGACGAATGTGCGAATGTGACGAAACCTTGGTGAAACCGCTGTTTTTGTTCGAATAGCCCATTTCTCGCACTTTTAGCCGTTTTTCCCTGTTTTCAACCCATATCCATACTCACCTCATTAACGTCACATTGACAAAACTCTCCCCGTAAATAGGCAGCAAAAAGCCCGATCGGATAACGTTCATTATCGTCTCGGGCTATATGTGTGGCGGATTGACCCTTAAAACCCTAAGCGGCGATCGCCCAGGAGTTCTCGCCAACCTTGGCAACTGGCATCAATGAATAAGCGCTGAAAGCACCATTGAGTGGCGTTGCGCAGAGATCAACGTTGGCACGATCAATCTTGTCGTAGACAACTTCCCCATCCTGATTGGACAGAGCCAAGTAGGACACGCCCGAAGGAACACCAGACTCGTCCAGGTTCAGCTCAGACAGGTCTACGCCCAGTGACTGCTCGAGTGTTGCGGTTGGAGTTCCTTCGCACAGAATCGCCGCGGAGACGTATTCATCGCCGTAGATGTCTGCCAGTGCGACTGCAGAGACCTGAAGGCCTTGCCTATCAAATGCTGCGACGGTTTGTTCTAGCGCACCTGCAGTTGGAAATGTCTTATCAGCATTATTGCTTGACGCGTATGCGACCATGCCAGCCATCGCGACGATCCAGGCGACGATGATTACTGCAACGATTCCTTTAGCTTTGTTTGAAAGACTCACGTGCTTGGGTCCTCCACCCTTCTTGTTTAGTTTAAGTGACTATGTCACCTTAGCTTGCCGTTCTGTTTCATGACTCCCCTATGCCTGAAAGTTTCCTGTATGTCTGCTTTTCATGGAAAATTAAAGGGATGATGCGCACGTAGACAACCATGCCAATCAGTTCCACGAGGGTTTGAGTGACAACTACGACGGCCGCTATTTCCAGGCCTGCGGGAAGTGCTAACGCTAAAGGTAAAACGACCAAAGAGTTACGGGTTGCTCCGCTAAAAACGATGGCTCGTTGCTCTTTGAAACCTAAGCCACCGAGTTTGGATATCCCGCCACCAATTGGAATCATCACCATCAAAAAGGCGACATATAGTGGCACTACTGTGGCGATATCGGTGAATTGACCACTCACAGCTTCCACTTGCGATGCGATGACAGCGAACAACGTCAGCATCATTAAAGGCACCATGATTGCTTCTGCAGCAGCCATAATTGTACGTCCTACCTGCCACTTTCTTGCCACTTGCTGAGTTCCCGCAGCAGCAACAAGTGGAATGAGAATCAGGAGGAAAAATGCTTCTACAAATGGGCCGAAAGAGATTGAGCCAAGGGCATCTGAACCCACAAAAACAGCCAGGAAGACGGGGATCAGCAGGATTTGGACAAGCATTAATATTGGCGTGGCGGCAAGGAGCTTGTCTTGGGCGGCCCTGGCCAAACCAGCAAAGACAATGACGTAATCAATGCACGGCGCGAGAATCACCAGTAAAAATCCGATTAGAAGCGCCTCATCACCCGCAATGAATCTGCTCAACGCAAAAGCCACCAGAGGCACTGCAACAAAATTGACGGACATGAGCACTATGAGAAATCTCAGATCTTTCAGCGCTGCACCAATCCGAGTGATCGGAATACCGAGAAAAGTGGCATAAAGCAGCGCCATTAACGCTGGGTTAATGGCGCTTTCGAAACCCCCTGTAGAGCCTGGCCACTGCAAACCCACCAGTGCTCCGGCGATAAGAGCCGTGATATACAGTGGGATTTGAAATCTATCCCACGCTTCAACGACCCGTTTCAATGATGCTCCTTGTTTGCGCTAAAAGCTGTCTGAGGATAATGCGCCGAGGGTTACGCGCTGAGGTGTTCGTAGACGATGTTTGCGCCGATTCCGATCAAGATTATTCCGCCAAGAATCGTAGCCCACTTGCCAAACTTTCCTCCACCATGGTGTCCGATCCAGGCGCCAGCAAGCGAAAGTGCGAAGGTGATGCTGCCCATGGACAGTGCCACTTTGAGGATGGAAACTTCCACGAATGCCAGGCCCATGCCTACGGCTAATGCGTCAATGCTGGTGGCTAGCCCCAGGATAATTGCTGGTCTAAATTGAACGCGGCCGTCATCGACAATGGTTTCATCATCTTCAGGTTGGAAGGCATCCCAGATCATTTTGGTGCCGACAATACCCAATAGTGCAAAAGCGATCCAGTGATCAATTTCAGCGATGAAGGTGATTCCAGCAAAGAAACGGCCAATGAACCAGCCGATTAAAGGCATTGCCGCTTGGAAGACACCAAAGATGCCCGCGAGAACAAGTGCGCGTTTGAAAAGGTTGACTTGAATGGCGGTGCCGCGGACAACGGAACAAGCAAACGCATCGGCGGCGACACCGATGGAAAGCAGAGAGATTTGTAGAAAGGGCATGGTTCTCCTATGAGCCGTGCCTGGGCATAAAAAATAGACCCCGGCGAAGTGTGAACGCCGAAGGTCTCGCTCGCCTGAACCGATAAAGCCCCTTTTTAAGGCCTTGTTCAGGTGGTATGCCGGGTGCAAGGTGAACTTGCTCCAGTATGTCGAACATACCTCAAACAAAAACGAGTCAGATCGCCTTTGTGTGGAACTACTCCCCTTCGAAATGGAAGTGGTTGCGCCAAGTTTTTCGTTGCTTGGGCGTTAACGATTCTATATATACTTCCCTAGAAATCAAGTGAGCATTCATCTCATTGCAGAACGTTGAAGCATCATTGACTAGGATATGTAGACATGACAGAGGAACGCGAGATTCTGACCTATGAGATGTTCGGAACAGCAATGCGGGAGCTGGCCCAAGAAATTATTGATGACTACCAGCCAGATTGCGTGCTGTCCATTGCGCGTGGTGGTCTTCTAATCGGTGGCGCACTTGGTTATGCGCTGGGTATCAAGAATGTATCGGTGATCAATGTGGAGTTCTACACCGATATTGGAGAGCACTTGGAGGAGCCAATGATGCTGCCTCCAACTCCAAAAGCTGTTGATCTCTCGGGAATGCGTGTGCTCGTCGCTGACGATGTCGCGGATACCGGAAAGACTCTTGAGTTGGTCAGGGACTTCCTGGGTGACCAAGTTGTCGAAGTGCGCACTGCAGTGATCTATCACAAGCCAAACAGTGTGTTTAAGCCGGAGTATGTGTGGCGTGAGACTGATAAGTGGATTAACTTCCCATGGTCTACCCTGCCTCCAGTGGAGCCTTCTAAGTAATTTTTCACCCGTGAAAGTGCTGCTCGCAAATCCTGTGAGCAGCACTTTTTCCAATTTCTACCAAAAATTCCAAAGATCTACCCATACTTTTCCCGCGATCATCCAACAAAGACAACTGTTCCAAGCTCCATCACAGACTCCCCTCCCAAAATCTCAATATATGAAACCATAGCGCCTAACATCTCATTGTATGGGATTGACTCTAATAATCTCCTGTGGAAACATCGCAAGGGTAATTATTGGAATCTATTATTGTGTGAGGCGATAACTCGTGACCACAACTGATCACTCCACGGAGTTGAATCCTTCTGATCCAGGTGGGCAGACGGCAACCCTAGTGATTGACAAGAAAACTAAACGTCGGGTTGCAGCAGCCTCCACCATCGGCACAACCATCGAGTTCTACGATTTTTATGCGTACGCTGCGGCAGCTGTCGTTGTTTTCCCAAGTCTGTTTTTCCCTGCCAATGACAACCCAACCGTGAACCTGTTGGCATCGTTTGCCACCTTTGGTCTTGCGTTCGTTGCTCGTCCACTCGGTTCAATCATTTTCGGGCACTTCGGTGACCGTGTGGGACGCAAAGCTACCTTGATCGGTTCACTGCTGACCATGGGCATTGCCACCATCTTGATCGGCCTGCTGCCTACTTATGGTCAGGTCGGAATCATTGCACCGGCGCTGTTGGCGCTCATGCGTTTCTGCCAGGGCCTGGGCCTTGGCGGTGAATGGTCTGGCGCTGCGTTGCTGGCTGGTGAAAACGCGGAAAACACTCACCGCGCTCGTGCTGCAATGTGGCCACAGCTGGGTGCACCGTTTGGTTTCTTCTTGGCCAATGGTTTCATGCTCATTCTGGTCGGTGTGCTTGCCCATCAGGACGGCGATCTTCACGGCGCGTTCATGACCTGGGGTTGGCGTCTGCCATTCCTGTCTTCGGCGATCATGATCGCAGTTGGCCTGTGGGTGCGTTTCTCACTGGAGGAAACTCCAGTGTTCAAGCAGGCTGTTGATCAGGGCAAGAAGGTGAAGTCTCCGCTCAAGGAGCTGTTCAAGACTTCCCCTGGCCCTGTTGTGCAGGCTACTTTGATCATGCTGTCCACTTATACCTTGTTCTACCTGGTTACCACGTGGATTCTGTCGTATGGCATCGGTAATCGCAGCACCGGAAACGGCCTGTCTATTCCGTACTTTGAGTTCTTGCAGTTGCAGCTGGCCACCATCGTGTTCTTCGCCATCATGATCCCTGTGTCAGGCTGGTTGGCTGATGTGTGGGGTCGTAAAAACACCCTGACCTTGGCTTCTGTGCTGCTTCTCGGCTTTGGTCTGACGTTTAATCTGCTTCTCGATCCAGAGACCGCCACCAAGACCACCGTGTTCATCTTCTTGTTCGTGGGCATGAGCATCATGGGTCTGATCTTTGGACCCATGTCGGCAATTTTGCCGGAGCTCTTCCCCACCAACGTCCGCTACACGGGCTCCGGAATCGCCTACAATGTCTCCTCGATCCTCGGTGCAGCTATTGCACCGTTCATCGCAACGTGGCTGGTGTCCGAGTTTTCAGTGGCGTACGTCGGCTATTACCTCATCATCGTCACCGCAATTACCTTTGTTGCGGTGCTGACGATGAAGGAAAACAAAAACCACGACCTCCGAGAGGTCTAAAAGATTTTTGCTTATCGACGCCCCCTTCTGTTTCTTGTCGTCAACGCAAATTGCACTGCATTGAGACATCCCAGGCGTAACAGGGCTTCAATAAGCGCGTAGTGATACACCCACATGCGGCGGTAGACGGCATCAAAGCCATCTGCCGCCGCTTCGCGTATCTGGCCTTCAAACACTTCACGTTGCAACTGCACGCTTTTTAGGTAATGGCCCGCAAAGTGTGTTTCCTTCACCACGCGCAGAGAAGAATCCCTATCAACAAGCTGATGAACTTCATCAACAGTTGGGTAATGCAGCGCAGGCCAAATATAGGCCTTGAGCAAAGAAATCGCTTCAGAACACACAGGACTCCATTGGTCAGTAGCTACCAAGGATTGCATGGCTACGTTGCCGCCGGTGGTGAGCATTCTGTCGATAGCTTTAATAAACCGCTTGGAACCGTGCTTGCCCACCACTTCTAGCTTCTCCATGGCGACTATCGAATCGTAGGCGCCACCCCATTCGCGTGGCGAGGGAATCGCCTGGGGAATGACCTCGATGTGAATATCCTCCTCCACACCGGCGAGCACAAACGTCTCCTCCAGGCTTGAAACTTGCGCGGGATCAGCCGTTAAAGCGTCAACAGTTCCCTGGCGTCGAGCAGCCAAAATAGCTAAAGCTCCACCACTGCTGGGAAACTCCAACACATGGCTTCCGGCTTTAACTTTGGCGCCGTCAAGCAAAAAGGACGCTGCTCGGCGCTGAGCCTCGCCGAGGTCTTCACGCTCCACGGCCACAGGCTCCGAGATCTTGGTGATATCCACAAAGTGAGATGCGGGCTCCCTATTGCGACCAGCTCCCGGCACATGGCTTTTCACTGCGGTACGTAAAGTGGTTGGAACACCGGAGGCAAAAACTCCACCAAATGCGCTCATGCCATCACCTGAACTTAAACGAATGAGTTCATTGGGTAGTGCGCCTCCGGCATCCACAGCTTGCCCTGGCAGGGTGAACGATCCAGATAGTTTGCCGCGGGGTTTAAACCCAGTTCCCAACAAAGCGGTCAAGACGTCGGCAAGCCTCTCGCTGCGCCACTCGCCTGCCATGTAGCTCTCAGCGAGCCCCAGCCAGCCCGATGCGGCCAAACGTGAGAATAATTCCTCATGATCAATAATGAGATCCGGGTCATTTCCTAGCAGAACTAAACCTGCGTTGCTGCAGGCCTTGGCAAATCGATATTCTGCTTGCCGTGCGCGTGCACCAGCAAACGCTAGGTTGGGCACTGACGCCACCCCAGGCCACTCTTCCACATCAATGGGTTCAAGATGGCGCAAACGTGCCTCTGCCATACGTTTGATGCACCTCCAGTGGGATTTATGCCAAGAACGCTCAATGAATACTTAATCAAGAAAGTTCGGCGGGTTAACTGCTAAAAGTAGTGTACGTGCGCATGACGATTCGGGAGTGAAGGCGCGTCGAAGTGGGTTTAATCCGGCGATATTTCGCCTTTAATCCAGCACGGATAAAAAGTTCTGACATTTGACGTGACATATGCCATACCAACGTGCATACTTATTCAAAGTGGGCGCGAATTTCGCAAGATTTTCTCCGAACGGACAGAAAAGCATGACCCGATCCTGTTTGTTTCCGTAGGAAGTACTATTGTTTAACGCGTACACGTGCTCAACACGACAACGCTTAAACGGCTGCACGCGTAACACGGCAGACCGCACAAGCTTTAAGATCCACGATCAGGAGACTTTGACAAATATGTCAGTTAACCCAACCCGCCCCGAAGGCGGCCGTCACCACGTCGTCGTCATCGGTTCTGGTTTTGGTGGCCTTTTTGCTGCCAAGAACCTGGCCAAGGCAGACGTCGATGTCACTCTGATTGACCGCACCAACCACCACCTCTTCCAGCCACTGCTGTACCAAGTGGCAACCGGTATCCTCTCCTCCGGTGAAATCGCACCTTCCACTCGACAGATCCTGGGCTCCCAGGAAAACGTCAACGTCATCAAGGGCGAAGTCACCGACATCAACGTCGAGTCCCAGACTGTGACCGCCTCCCTGGGCGAGTTCACCCGCGTTTTTGAGTACGATTCCTTGGTCGTTGGTGCTGGCGCAGGTCAGTCCTACTTCGGCAATGATCACTTCGCTGAGTTCGCACCTGGCATGAAGTCCATCGACGATGCACTGGAGATTCGTGCACGCATCATCGGTGCTTTCGAGCGCGCTGAGATCTGCGAGGATCCAGCTGAGCGCGAACGCCTGCTCACCTTCGTCGTTGTTGGCGCTGGCCCAACCGGTGTTGAGCTTGCTGGCCAGTTGGCTGAGATGGCTCACCGCACCCTTGCTGGTGAGTACAAGAACTTCAACACCAACTCCGCAAAGATCATCCTGCTTGATGGTGCTCCACAGGTTCTTCCTCCATTCGGTAAGCGCCTAGGCCGCAACGCACAGCGCACCCTGGAAAAGATGGGTGTCAACGTTCGCCTGAACGCTATGGTCACCAACGTTGACGCTACCTCGGTCACCTACAAGACCAAGGACGGCGAAGAGCACACCATCGAATCTTTCTGCAAGATTTGGTCCGCTGGTGTTGCGGCATCCCCACTGGGCAAGCTCGTCGCAGAGCAGACCGGTGTTGAGACCGACCGCGCAGGCCGCGTCATGGTTAACGATGACCTGTCTGTTGGCGATCAGAAGAACGTCTTCGTTGTTGGCGACATGATGAACTACAACAACCTCCCTGGTGTTGCTCAGGTAGCAATCCAGAGTGGTGAGTACGTTGCTGAGCAGATCGAAGCTGAGGTTGAAGGCCGCTCCAACACCGAGCGCGAAGCTTTCGATTACTTCGACAAGGGCTCCATGGCTACCATTTCCCGCTTCTCCGCAGTGGTGAAGATGGGCAAGGTTGAGGTCACCGGCTTCATCGGTTGGGTTCTGTGGTTGGCTGTTCACATCATGTTCCTGGTTGGCTTCCGCAACCGTTTCGTCTCCGCAATCAGCTGGGGCCTGAACGCACTGTCCCGCAAGCGTTGGAACCTGGCAACCACCCGCCAGCAGCTCCACTCACGCACCACGCTGTCCAAGTTCGCTCACGAGCTTGAGGAAGCATCTTCTGATCTTCCAATCGAGCTGCGCGACAACCAGCGTTTCAGCGGAAAGTAATTTTCTTACGACGCTGCGTAGTTAAAAAGCGTGACTCCCCACATTCTCGGGAGTCACGCTTTTTTGATTCTGCCCGCATTCTTGGACGTGTGATGTACGGCAGGTGAATTCCGCTTTGCTAGGCTGAATACTAGGCACGGGGTGCCAACCGGATGGAAAAATTCCGGAGGCTGAGAAAACACCCGTTGAACCTGCTCTAGCTCGTACTAGCGAAGGGATGGCCTTAACGTGGCTAACTCGTTTTTGGATTCTTTAACTCTTGTTCGACAAAACACTCCCCTTGTTCAGTGTTTGACCAACTCTGTGGTCATGCAATTCACGGCCAATGTGTTGCTTGCCGCGGGTGCGACCCCTGCGATGGTGGATACTCCAGCTGAATCGGCAGAATTCGCCGCTGTGGCCAATGGAGTGCTCATCAATGCGGGAACTCCTTCTGCGGAGCAATACCAAGGCATGACCAAGGCCATTGAGGGTGCACGAAAAGCTGGCACACCATGGGTGTTAGACCCAGTTGCTGTGGGTGGGTTGTCGGAGAGGACCAAGTATGCGGAGGGAATCGTCGATAAGCAGCCTGCCGCAATTCGTGGAAACGCCTCAGAGGTCGTGGCGCTTGCGGGGCTCGGTGCCGGTGGGCGCGGCGTAGACGCGACCGATTCCGTGGAAGTGGCGTTGGAGGCGGCGCAATTGTTGGCCAAGCGCACTGGTGGCGTCGTGGCTGTCTCTGGTGCGGAGGACTTGATTGTGTCTGCGGATCGGGTGACGTGGTTGCGTTCGGGGGATCCGATGTTGCAGCTGGTGATTGGCACTGGATGCTCTTTGGGCGCGCTGACAGCTGCATATCTAGGCGCCACGGTTGACTCAGATATTTCCGCGCACGATGCTGTGTTGGCTGCGCATGCCCATGTGGGTGCTGCTGGCCAGATTGCAGCACAGAAGGCATCGGCGCCAGGCAGCTTTGCGGTGGCGTTTATTGATGCGCTTTATGACGTGGATGCCCAGGCTGTGGCCTCGTTGGTTGATGTGCGAGAGGCCTGAAAAGTACGTGACTGATTTTTCTTTGTATCTGGTCACCGATCCCGTTTTGGGTGGCGGGCCAGAAAAAGTAGCTGGAATTGTTGACAGCGCAATTTCCGGCGGAGTTTCTGTGGTGCAGCTGCGCGATAAGAACTCAGGCGTGGAAGATGTTCGTGCGGCAGCAAAGGAGCTGAAAGAACTCTGCGATGCTCGCGGGGTGGCGCTTGTTGTCAACGATTACTTAGATATCGCCGTTGAGCTGGGTCTTCACCTGCACATTGGTCAAGGCGATACACCTTATACGCAAGCACGGGAGCTGCTTCCAGCTCATCTTGAATTGGGTTTGAGCATTGAAAACCTGGATCAATTGCATGCTGTGATCGCGCAGTGCGCCGAGACTGGTGTGGCATTGCCCGATGTGATTGGCATTGGTCCGGTGGCCTCTACTGCGACCAAACCAGATGCGGCACCCGCATTGGGTGTGGAGGGCATCGCTGAGATCGCCGCTGTAGCTCAAGACCACGGCATCGCATCAGTAGCTATTGGAGGCGTTGGTCTACGCAACGCGGCCGAACTCGCTGCTACGCCCATCGACGGTCTGTGCGTGGTCTCTGAAATCATGACCGCCGCCAATCCAGCAGCTGCGGCAACTCGCCTGCGGACTGCTTTTCAACCTACTTTCTCGCCTGAAACTCAAACTGAACTCTCTCAAACAGAACTCCAAGGAGCCTTCGTGAATTCGCCTTCTGCCCCACGTGTGTTGTCTATTGCAGGCACTGATCCCACAGGTGGTGCAGGTATTCAGGCTGATCTGAAGTCCATTGCAGCAGGTGGCGGCTACGGCATGTGCGTTGTGACCTCGCTGGTCGCGCAAAACACCCACGGCGTCAACACGATCCACACCCCACCCTTGACCTTTTTGGAAGAACAGCTGGAAGCGGTCTTTTCCGATGTCACCGTCGATGCCATCAAGCTCGGCATGTTGGGCTCTGCCGACACCGTCGATCTGGTGGCTTCATGGCTTGGTTCCCACGAGCACGGTCCCGTGGTGCTTGATCCCGTCATGATCGCCACCAGCGGTGATCGCCTACTGGATGCGAGCGCTGAAGAATCGCTGCGCCGCCTGGCCGTGCACGTCGATGTGGTCACCCCGAATATCCCCGAACTTGCCGTGTTGTGCGACAGTGCTCCTGCCATCACCATGGATGAGGCCATTGCTCAGGCTCAGGGATTTGCGCGGACTCATGACACCATCGTCATTGTCAAGGGTGGACATCTGACTGGCGCGCTTGCTGATAACGCTGTCGTGCGCCCCGACGGCTCGGTGTTCCAGGTGGAAAACCTGCGTGTCAACACCACCAACTCCCATGGCACAGGCTGTTCGCTCTCTGCGTCACTTGCCACCAAGATCGCCGCCGGCGAAAGCGTGGAAAAAGCCCTCGAGTGGTCCACGCGTTGGCTCAACGAGGCGCTCCGCCACGCCGATCACTTGGCTGTAGGTACTGGAAACGGCCCTGTCGACCACGGTCACCTGGCACGACGCATGACCCACGCGGCGGAAACCACTCCCTGGGCACACCTTCGGGCTCCGCGCCTAGACGGCGCCACCGCGGCAAGTTTCACCACACCCTCCACGGTAAAAAGCCCAGCTCCACGCATCGAACCTGCCGGGCCTTTCACGCGCGCGCTGTGGGAGGCAAGTGGCGATATCATCGCGGGCATCAACAGTTCTGACTTCATCACCATGCTTGGCGACGGCACCCTCCGGCGCCCAGAGTTCGATTTCTACATCGACCAAGACGCCCAATACCTCGCCCAATATTCCCGAGCATTGGCACGACTCTCTTCGATCGCACCTGATTCACACGCACAAATCGAATGGGCTCAAAGCGCTGCAGAATGCCTGGTCGTGGAAGCCGAACTGCACCGCTCTTATATGGCAGGGAAAGAAGTCTCCGCACCATCACACATCACGATGGCCTATACCGACTTCCTCATCGCACGCACCTACACTGAGGACTACGTCTGCGGTGTGGCGGCCGTACTGCCGTGCTACTGGCTCTACGCAGAGATCGGATTGATGCTGGCTGAACAAAACCACGACGAGCACCCCTACAAGGACTGGCTCAACACTTACTCCGGTGAAGAATTCATCGCTGGAACCCGTGCGGCTATCGCACGTCTAGAAAAGGCTCTAGAAAATGCGGGTGCTGAACAACGCGTCGATGCTGCTCGAGCATTCTTGAGCGCCTCTGTTCATGAACGCGAGTTCTTTGATCAGGCAACTCGCCATGGTTGGACAATGGTTGGATCTAGCTAAACCTGATCTCACTGCGCGCCGGGCCATCTCTGTCAATTAGGAGATGGCCCGGCGCGCTTTTGCAGCTGTGGGGTTGGGCTGGGGGCAAGTGTTCATGTAGGTGTCATTGATCGTTCACTCAAGGTTGGACGTTGTGTTCATGAATAACTTTTATGATGAACGCATCGTCCATTTCTTCCCGATTCAAGGATCTTTTTGTGACACCCAGTATTGTTTTTGATTTCGATGGCACGCTTGCCATTGGCCATGGCCCTGTCCTTGCGTATGCATTGTGTGTTGCACCGGAGGGTTCCAAGGACTTTCTGGAGCGTGTGCGCAGGGAGCTTCGGCGCTATGACGATGGTCAGAGTATTTACCGTGATGGGTATGACATTGTGGCTAAGTTGGCGTCGGAATTGGGGATTGATGATGGCACGATGTCTGTCGCTTATGGCGAGAGCCGGAAGTTGCTTGGTTCGGATTTAGCGCCTGTTGAGCATGTGCGGGGTATTAAGGATATTTTGTCCTCGTTGAAAGGTCATGCTCGGTTGGTTTTAGCTACCAATGCCCCGGAAAATGGCGTGCATGATTTGCTGCGTCAGTGGGGTGTTGCTGATTTGTTTGATCAGTTGCATTTTGTGGTGGGTAAGCCTGCAGGGTTGATTTCGATCATTTCTGATTTGCAGCTTGATGGTCCGGTGCTTGCGGTGGGCGATATTTATGAATTCGATCTGAGTCCTGCAGCGCAGTTAGGTGCAGATACGGCTCTGGTTGGAGCTACAGCAACCATTTCTGAAGCGAAGGTCTCCATGCGTGGAGATTCTATCGCTGATCTCCCTCTCCTTGCCTGGGTTTCTTCCCGGGTCTCATCTTCTTAACTTTCTTGTCTCATGTCGCTGAAAGGTTTTTAAAGATCTCATGTTCAAGCTCTCTAAGCCATCCAAGTCCATGCGTGTTGCTGTTTCTACGCTTGCGATCTCTACCCTTGCTCTAGTTGGTTGTTCCTCTTCCGATGAGTCTTCTTCCTCATCATCTGCGTCTTCTTCTTCGGATGCTGCAAGCCAGTGGCCTGAGTCCATTACTTTGTCTCTTGTTCCTTCTACTGAGGGTGAGGATTTGGCTGAAGCGTTGGCTCCTTTGACTGATTACCTGTCTGAGAACCTTGGTATTGAGGTCAATGGTGTGGTGGCGTCTGATTACGCTGCAACCGTTGAGGCTTTGGGTGCTGATCAGGCTCAGGTGATCATCACTGATGCGGGTTCCCTGTATAACGCGATTGAGCAGTACGATGCGCAGCTGATTCTGCGTGATGTGCGTTTCGGTGCCACCTCGTACTCTGCTGTGGCGTACACCAACAATCCTGATAAGTACTGCGACGATGCCCCAGTGGCTGCGTCTTATGCTGCGTCCGATGTAGACATGCTTTACTGCAACGGTATTGAAACTGAGGGCCAGGCTGCTACCGGTGAGGGCCCAGCAGCTCTTGATGCGCTGGAAAAGATCGAGTCCGGTGACAAGGTAGCGCTGCAGGCTGCAACCTCTCCTGCGGGTTACCAGTACCCTATCGTCGCTATGCAGGATCTGGGCATGGATACCGATTCCGCTTTTGTTCAGGTTCCAGTAGAGGGCAACAACAACGCTGTGCTGTCTGTCCTGAACGGTGACGCGGAAGTGTCCTTCGGTTTCTGGGATGCGCGTTCCACCGTGCTGTCTGAGGCTCCTAACGCAGCTGAGGATGTCGTAGCGTTTGCCTACACCGAGATGATCCCTAACGGTGGCGTCGCAGCGTCCAAGTCCCTTCCATCCGACCTGGTGGAAAAGCTCACCGAGTTGATGGATGATTACGCAGATTCCTCCGAGGAAGCCAAGGATGTCATGTTCGACATGGTTGGTCTATCTGACTGGACTGCTGATACCGCACAGGATGAAATCACTCGTTACGGCGAGATCCTGAAGAAGTTCTCCAACTAATTTCCCTGTTTCCAATACTCAAGGTGTGCGCATATGAATTCTGATGCTTCGGCTACCACCAACTCCTGGGCTATCAACTTCGACCATGTGTCGGTGACGTATCCCAATGGGACGAAAGCCCTCGATGATGTTTCCCTCACCATCAATCCCGGTGAGATGGTTGCCATCGTGGGTCTGTCAGGATCGGGTAAATCCACGCTGATTCGCACGATCAACGGTCTTGTCCGCGCTACGGAAGGCACCGTGACGGTGGGGCCGCATCAGATCAACACCTTGAAGGGGAAAGCACTGCGTGATGCCCGTGGGCAGATCGGCATGATTTTCCAGGGGTTCAACCTGTCGGAACGCAGCAGTGTGTTCCAGAATGTTTTGGTGGGCCGCTTCGCGCACACAGCGTGGTGGCGTAACCTCCTCGGGTTTCCCACGGAGCACGACAAGCAGATTGCTTTTCACGCGTTGGAGTCCGTGGGCATTTTGGACAAAGTGTGGACCCGAGCTGGTGCTTTGTCGGGTGGACAGAAACAGCGCGTTGCTATTGCGCGCGCCTTATCGCAAGATCCGTCTGTCATGCTGGCAGATGAGCCTGTGGCAAGCCTTGATCCGCCAACCGCGCATTCCGTGATGCGCGATCTAGAAAACATCAACAACGTGGAAGGCCTCACCGTGTTGGTGAACTTGCACTTGATTGATTTGGCTCGTCAATACACCACAAGGCTTGTGGGTTTGCGTGCCGGCAAGCTGGTCTATGACGGTCCTATCTCTGAGGCCACCGATAAAGACTTTGAAGCTATCTATGGTCGCCCCATCCAGGCTAAAGACCTGCTAGGTGATCGCGCATGACCACGCCTTCTTCTCCACTTATCCCACAAAAGCCTCGGGCTGGGGTAAAGACCTATCTCATCATCGGCGCCATCGTTGTCTTCACCGTGGCAACAGCAACCCCAGCGCTAGGTGGCATTGAGCTTGATTTCGCTTCCATTGCTGCGAATTGGCGCAATGGTGCCAACAAACTCCTGCAAATGCTGCAGCCCAACTTTGCGTTCTTGCCTCGTACGTGGCTTCCCATGTTGGAAACCCTGCAGATGGCGCTTGTTGGAGCTGTCTTGTCTGCTGCCGTATCGGTGCCTTTGACGTTGTGGGCAGCGCAGGCAACCAACACCAGTGCGATTGGTCGTGGCATTGTCCGCACCATCATTAACGTGGTGCGCTCTGTCCCCGACTTGGTGTATGCCACCATCTTGGTCGCCATGGTTGGTGTCGGCGCATTACCTGGCATTTTGACGCTGTTTCTGTTCAACCTGGGCATCGTGGTCAAGCTTGTCTCTGAGGCCATTGATTCCACTGAGCATCCCTATATGGAAGCAGGACGCGCAGCAGGTGGATCACAGTTCCAAATCAACCGAGTCTCCGCGCTTCCTGAAGTCATGCCGCTCTTTGCCAACCAATGGCTCTACACCCTAGAGCTGAATGTACGCATCTCCGCCATCCTTGGCATCGTGGGCGCAGGTGGCATCGGCAGGCTGCTTGATGAACGCCGAGCTTTCTATGCCTACGCGGATGTTTCCGTGATCATTCTGGAAATCCTCATCGTGGTGATTGTCATTGAAGTAATCTCCAACGCACTTCGAAAGAGGCTGGTATGAGCACCTTAACCTCTCACCGCACAGTACCGGCCCCCAGCTCTCCCCCGGCGCGCCCCAACAAACTGGCGCGCAATATCGTTGCAATTGTCGCTGCGCTGATTGTCCTTATAGCTACCGGCACGCTCAAGATCGAGTGGAATGAGCTTCCGCAGATGCCCGCGCAGGTGTGGCATTACTTAGAGCTGATGTTTAGCGATCCCGATTGGTCGAAGTTTGGCCGCGCCGTCCAGGAAATGTGGCGTTCCATCGCCATGGCGTGGTTGGGTGCCATTTTATGCGTGGTGGTCTCTGTCCCTCTGGGAATGTTGGCTGCCCGCGGGGTGGGACCTTATTGGCTGCGTACCGTTTTACGGTTCGTGTTCGCGGTGATTCGTGCGTTCCCCGAAGTGGTTATCGCAATTATTTTGCTAACTGTCACCGGCCTAACTCCTTTTACTGGTGCGCTCGCATTGGGTATCTCCGGTATTGGACAACAGGCAAAGTGGACCTATGAAGCCATTGAGTCCACTCCCACCGGCCCGTCAGAGGCAGTGCGTGCAGCGGGTGGAACTACGCCGGAGGTTCTGCGGTGGGCGTTGTGGCCACAGGTTGCGCCATCCATTGCATCTTTTGCCCTGTACCGCTTTGAGATCAACATCCGTACCTCTGCGGTATTGGGCATCGTTGGTGCAGGTGGTATCGGTAGTATGCTTGCCAATTACACCAACTACAGGCAGTGGGACACCGTGGGCATGCTGCTCATCGTCGTGGTTGTCGCAACGATGATCGTCGATCTCATCTCCGGCACCATCCGCCGCCGCATCATGAAGGGGGCTAGTGACCGTGTCGTGGCACCAAGCAACTGACGCTCCACCAAGCATCCGCATCACCACGCTTGCGCCATCGCTGCAGCCTAATCAGCGCAAAGTCGCCGAAGTCATGCTTGTCGACGCCCCCAGCATCGTCGAACTGACCGCTCAGGGCCTTGCAGATCGCGTGGGGGTTGGGCGTGCCACCGTCATCCGCACCGCCCAGTCCTTAGGCTACGACGGATTCCCGCAGCTGCGCGTCGCCCTGGCGCAGGAACTGGCACTGGCGCAGGGCGCGTCGAGAAGCATGGTTGAAGGAGCGTTAAGCTCCTCGTTGCTTGGTCATTTGCAGGCGGGGATCTCTGATTTTCAAGCGTCGTTGGGCACGGTGGCCTCTGCGTTGACCGAAGATGATCTCACGCGCTGTATTGAGGGGCTGGATTCTGCGCGCCGGGTACTCGTGGCCTCTCATGGGCTGTCCGCGCCGTTGGGTTTGGATTTTTCGCAGCGTTTGAACTCGATGGGTCGTTCAGCTGAAGTGCATTCTGATTCCATGTCGGAGCAGATTGTGGCTCGTCAATTAGGTGAAGGTTCTGTCTGCTTCGCGATTTCTGGTTCAGGTGCCAGCAAAGCAACGCTTGCGACCATCGAAGCAGCACGTGCAGGTGGGGCAACCATTATGGCGATGACATGTTTTGCGCATTCCGCCATCGATGTGGCCGCTGATGTGTCCTTGATCGTTCCCCCGATGACAGCCTCATTCCAAGATGAGCTCACCCGAACGTCACGGGCCGCGCTGATGTTGGTCTCTGAGCAATTAATCGAGCTGCTCATCACTCACCGTGGCCAGGCAGCCGCTCAGGCGAGGGCCACATCGATGTCGATGATTGGCACCTCGCTGGAAGAGTAATCTAGCGGGTCATTCTCGGCATCGATAGCGCCGCCACCAGCAGGAAGCTCACGGCAAACGCGGCGCAGATGGCAATGTTGACCACTACTTGCTGTCCGATTCCCGTCCGTGAGGCCTCAAGCGCTGCATCAACTGCATAGGACAGCGGCAACACATTAGAAACCCAGCGCAACACATCCGGCAGATCATCCCGTGGGATCAGCAAACCGCACAATAGGAACTGGGGCAAAATAAGCAACGGCAGCGTTTGGATAGCTTGGAACTCAGTGCTGGCAAACGCAGAGCTCAACAGGCCAAGAGACACTCCGATAAGACCGGTGATCGCAGCAATGAGCGTAGAAATCCACCACTCCGATTCGGTTTCCACACCCAGGAGATACCGAAGGGTGAGCACCATGAGCAAAGATTGCGCCACCGCCATGATGCCGAAGGCCACCCCGTAGCCACCGATCAAATCAACGCGGTGAATGTTCGTGGTCCACAAGCGCTCGAGCGTTCCAGCGTTGCGTTCTCTTTGCATCGTCACCGACGTCATCAAAAACATGAGCATCAAGGGGAACACTGCGATCATGACCGTGGAAATGGTCTTAAACAGCTGGGTGCCTGCCGGTGTGGAGGAATACATGTAATAAAACAGCGACATCAACGCCACGGGTGCTAGAAGAATCAGCGCGATGGAACGTTTATCGGCTTTCAGCTGCAGCAGGACTCGTTTGACCGTGGCAAGCAGATAGTGAGGGTTCATGACCTTACCCCGTCAATGGCAGCCAAGAAAGCATCTTCGTATGAGCTTTTGCCTGTATCTTCTAGAAGGCGTGTGGGTGTTCCCCTCCAGATGATCCGACCATCACGCAACAAAATGAGGTTGTCGCACCGCGCGGCTTCCTCCAACACGTGACTGGAGATAACCACTCCAGCACCTGCTTTTGCGATGGTGGTGAACTCTTCCCACAGTGCTTGCCGGGTAATGGGATCCAAACCCACGGTTGGCTCATCCATCACCAAGAGTTCTGGTGAGGCAATAAGCGCACATCCAAGGGAGACTCGGCCGCGCTGCCCACCAGATAGTGTTGATACTTGGCGTTGAGCAAGATCTGCGATGTCTAAGACCTCCAGAATCTTTTCCGGGGTGCGTGGAGTGGAGGTTCCTTTAGCCAGAGCCCCGAAATACTTGAGGTTTTCTATCACCGACAGATCGTGATATACGCTGGCGTTTTGGGTGACATAGCCGATTTTCCCGCGCAGAGAGGCAGCACCTGCGGGCTGATCAAACACCTCAAGGGTGCCGTCGAAGTTTTGCACTCCCACAATCGCGCGCATCAAAGTTGTCTTGCCGCTGCCCGATGGCCCCAGCAATCCCGTGATCTTTCCGGTCTCTACGGTGAAATCGAGATCATGCAAGATCGTTTTTGTTTTCTTGCGTGAAAAACCGGACGATATGGAAACTTTTAGGCCGTTGACCTGCACTGCCGTTACGGTGCTCATAACTTATGAGTCTACGCCAGATCAGGTGCAAGATAGAGGTGTTACTTCTTGGTAAATACCGCCACTAAGAACTCAGAGCCTTGGACAAAAGGCTTAAGATCCCAAGACTCAAAAGCATTTTCCAACTCGAGGCCCACGCGTTCTGCGACTTCGAGGAAGTCTCCAAAGACCCATCCACGTCCTGCGCCGAAACCGATGACAGCGCGGCCATCGGCGCCCAGTGCGCGGTGAATGTTGGCTAGTGCAGGTTCGCGACCATCCTCAGCGAGAAAGCCCATGACGTTGCCGGCGGAGACAATGAGATCAAAATCAGTCTCTGAGATCTGATCAACAGAGAGATCTCCCACCACCCAGCGAGCTTCTGGAAAGTCCTGCTTGGCGTAATCAATCAGGATGGGATCAAGGTCTGTGCCTAGAACATCGTGGCCTTGCTTGGACAGGTAGCCACCGATGCGTCCCTGGCCGCAGCCAGCATCCAAGATTTTCGCTCCCCTGGGTGCCATGGCATCAATGAGGCGGGCTTCGCCGTAAATATCATTGCCTGCTGCGGCGAGGTTTCGCCAGCGCTGCGCGTAGTTTTCTGAGTGCGCTGGGTTGTTATCTGTGAGCTCTTTCCATGTAGTCATGGTGCCCGAGTATAGGGCTACTTGTTCAGCACCATGGTGCGCAGTGTGGTTCGTGCGACGACTTCTCCGCGGTGGGTGCATTCGATCTGCCACAGATGGGTGCGGCCACCTAGCTGAATCGGCGTTGCTTCGGCCACGATGACACCGGAGCTCACAGCAGAAATGAAGTCGGTGTTGTTGTTGATGCCGACGACCATTTTTCCAGGGGCGGAAATCATGCTGGCGACTGATCCAGTGGATTCGGCGATGGCGGCGTAGACACCACCGTTGACCAAGCCCACCACTTGCAGGTGCTTGGATGCCACGTGAAGTTCGCTGACCACCCGGCCGGGCTCGATGGTGGTGTAGCGCAGCCCCAGATTGCGGTCGAGGCCATAATTGGCGTTGTTGAGTGCTTCAAGTTCGTCTGTGGTTAAAGCTCTGGTGGCGGCAAGTTCTGCAAGCGAAAGCAGATCTTGGGGTTGATCATCGCGGGAAGTCATAATTAATTACTCTAGTCGGCCTAAAATGGTTGGATTTTCACCTCCTGTGACCTGGTAAAATCGCCACTACCCCCAAATGGTCACACCTTTTAGGCCGATTTTGCTGACACCGGGCTATGCCGTCAAGTACGATCAATAACATGACTAATGGAGATAATCTCGCACAGATCGGCGTTGTAGGCCTAGCAGTAATGGGCTCAAACCTCGCCCGCAACTTCGCCCGCAACGGCAACACTGTCGCTGTCTACAACCGCAGCACTGACAAAACCGACAAGCTCATCGCCGATCACGGCTCCGAAGGCAACTTCATCCCTTCTGCAACCGTCGAAGAGTTCGTAGCATCCCTGGAAAAGCCACGCCGCGCCATCATCATGGTTCAGGCTGGTAACGCCACCGACGCAGTCATCAACCAGCTGGCAGATGCCATGGACGAAGGCGACATCATCATCGACGGCGGCAACGCCCTCTACACCGACACCATTCGTCGCGAGAAGGAAATCTCCGCACGCGGTCTCCACTTCGTCGGTGCTGGTATCTCCGGCGGCGAAGAAGGCGCACTCAACGGCCCATCCATCATGCCTGGTGGCCCAGCAAAGTCCTACGAGTCCCTCGGACCACTGCTTGAGTCCATCGCTGCCAACGTTGACGGCACCCCATGTGTCACCCACATCGGCCCAGACGGCGCCGGCCACTTCGTCAAGATGGTCCACAACGGCATCGAGTACGCCGACATGCAGGTCATCGGCGAGGCATACCACCTTCTCCGCTACGCAGCAGGCATGCAGCCAGCTGAAATCGCTGAGGTTTTCAAGGAATGGAACGCAGGCGACCTGGATTCCTACCTCATCGAAATCACCGCAGAGGTTCTCTCCCAGGTGGATGCTGAAACCGGCAAGCCACTAATCGACGTCATCGTTGACGCTGCAGGTCAGAAGGGCACCGGACGTTGGACCGTCAAGGCTGCTCTTGATCTGGGTATTGCTACCACCGGCATCGGCGAAGCTGTTTTCGCACGTGCACTCTCCGGCGCAACCAGCCAGCGCGCTGCAGCACAGGGCAACCTACCTGCAGGTGTCCTCACCGATCTGGAAGCACTTGGCGTGGACAAGGCACAGTTCGTCGAAGACGTTCGCCGTGCACTGTACGCATCCAAGCTTGTTGCTTACGCACAGGGCTTCGACGAGATCAAGGCTGGCTCCGACGAGAACAACTGGGACGTTGACCCTCGCGACCTCGCTACCATCTGGCGCGGCGGCTGCATCATTCGCGCTAAGTTCCTCAACCGCATCGTCGAAGCATACGATGCAAACGCTGAACTTGAGTCCCTGCTGCTCGATCCTTACTTCAAGAGCGAGCTCGGCGACCTCATCGATTCATGGCGTCGCGTGATTGTCACCGCCACCCAGCTTGGCCTGCCAATCCCAGTGTTCGCTTCCTCCCTGTCCTACTACGACAGCCTGCGTGCAGAGCGTCTGCCAGCAGCCCTGATCCAAGGACAGCGCGACTTCTTCGGTGCGCACACCTACAAGCGCATCGACAAGGATGGCTCCTTCCACACCGAGTGGTCCGGCGACCGCTCCGAGGTTGAAGCTTAAAGGCTCTCCTTTTAACACAACGCCAAAACCCCTCACAGTCACCTTAGATTGTGAGGGGTTTTTCGCGTGCTGCCAGGGATTCGCCGGAGGTGGGCGTCGATAAGCAAAAATCTTTTAATTGCTTTTACCCATGGCTCTGCCCTTGTTCCAATAACCTTGCGCGTTCATGTGCGTCTTGGGCATGCCGGCGTGGGTCTGCAGATGCTTCTTGGCCGCACGGGTTTCGGAGGATTCCGCGCCGATCCAGGTATAAAAATCGGTGTAATCCGTGTCAGCGATGTGATCAATGAAGGATTGTTCGTTGGAAATCCACTGCGCGGTGATGTGCTCGCCCTGGGGAAAATCGAAGGTGTAATCAAGTGGATCGTGGGCGATAAGATACGCGGTCGCAGGGATTTCACCGTCCAAGGTCTCCAGAATCGAGCAGATCGCTGGGTAAGAGGTGAGATCGCCTAAGAAAAGGAAGCCACGCGGCGCTGGATCTGGGATGGCGAACGGAATTCCTGGGTAGCGCATGACTTCCAGGCTTTCCCCGGCCTCGCAGCGCGTCGCCCACGCCGAGGCGGGCCCCAGCGGCTCGTGCAGCACAAAAGCCAGGTCAAAGGTACCGGCATCGGCATCCACGTTGGTCAAGGTGTAGGCGCGTTGGTAGAGCTTTCCAGGTCGGCTCTCGTGCGGGAACCACAGACGCAGCCAATCGCCGGGGACTTCACCTTCCGTGTTGAGCAGCGTCTCGGAATGAAAATGAATGGTCACCATGCGGTCATTGATCACGGTTTTTCCCGTGGTGGTGGCGATATGCGATTTCACGCCCATGACGGTCAAAATAGCGCCGGTAAATCCCTTGCCCATGTTTCCTTGCTCCCTTATGCTTTCACAACACCCTGTAAATATGGCTTGCCTAACCTAATCAACATTCGCAAGAGGTGTGTCGCAAAAGCACTAGCTCAGCGATTAAAAGTTCCCATGATCACTTTTCAACCAGCACCGACTAGAGTTAGTGGGCAATGACTACCTTTCTAGAACTCAAGCTTCCCGACGAGATTGTGCGCGAACTTCGCAGTCAGGGAATCACCGAGGCATTCCCCATCCAAGAAGCAGCCATCCCCGATGCGCTCGCTGGCAAAGATGTCCTCGGCCGTGGACCCACCGGCTCTGGTAAAACCTTCACCTTTGGGCTTCCCATGATCACCCGACTCGCGCGCTCGGGCGCCTCCAAACCAGGTCGCCCCCGCGGGCTTGTCCTGGTTCCCACCCGTGAACTAGCAGCTCAGGTGCGTGAACGCCTCGACGATCCCGCCCGCGTTATGGGTCTGCGCGTCCTCGAGGTGGTCGGTGGCGTCAACATCAACCGCAACATCACCGCACTTGCCACACCAGTGGATATCTTGGTTGCCACCCCTGGCCGCGCCCAAGATTTGATCAACCAGAAGAAGCTCTCCCTCGCTGATGTTTCCGTGACAGCGTTGGATGAAGCCGATCAGATGGCCGACATGGGCTTTTTGCCACAGGTAAAAAAGCTCATGGACCTAACCCCTAAAAATGGTCAACGTCTGCTGTTTTCGGCAACGTTGGACGGCGATGTGAGCAAATTGGTCGATCGCTACCTCCACAACCCCATCACACACTCCACCGCTCCTGTTCAGGCAGCAGTGGACACCATGGAACACTACCGACTTCTGGTTGGCGGACGCGATCCTCGCAATTCCGTTGTCTTGAGCATCGCTGCACGTGAAGGCAAAACCATCATGTTCATGCGCACCAAGCACGGTGTGGATCGACAGGTGAAGAAACTGCGCCGCGTGGGTGTCAACGCAGTGGGTATTCACGGCGATAAAGGTCAGTCCACCCGCACCAACGCTTTGGCTGGTTTCGCCGATGGATCAATCCCCGTCTTGGTGGCCACCGATATCGCCGCCCGTGGCATTGACGTGGATGACGTCTCGCTTGTTGTGCACGTTGATCCCCCAGCAGAACACAAAGCGTATTTGCACCGCGCTGGTCGTACTGCACGAGCCGGAACTTCCGGTACAGTTGTGACTCTAGTAATGGACGAACAAATCAAGGAAGTCCGTGAACTTTTCCAAAAAGCAGGCGTGACAGCCGCTGAGGTAAAAGTCAACGAAAACTCACCTGAATTGGCTAAAATTACTGGTGCACGACGCCCGTCAGGCGTTGCTCTTCCAGCACCTGGACAGCAGCAGCCAAAGCGGGAACAAAAAAATACCCATAATCGTTCTGATTCCAGAGGTTCCAGCCGGAATCCACGCAGGCGCGGACAAAGCGGATCCAGATCAACGGGCCGCTCCAACCCGAGGCGTCAGACTTCAAGGAAAGACGGTCCCAAGAGCTAAAACTCCCCCACGGCACGCGAAGCTGAACAGGCTTTCACCGCTTCTAAGGGCAACAGCTTAAACCACGCTAATGGACATACTCATAAGCATCCTCTCACTGCTAGGCTTCGTGCTTCTTACCGCGAGCACCGGACTATTCGTGGCCATTGAGTTCGCACTCACCGGCTTAGAAAAATCCACTGTAGAAACACATGTGAAGCAAAAAGGCGACAGCAGCGCCCGCGCAGTGCAGAGGGATCATCAAAATCTGTCGTTCGTGCTCTCTGGTGCCCAGCTGGGCATCACGATCACGACACTTGCCACAGGCTTCCTCGCAGAGCCGGTTTTGGCCAAATTCTTCACCCCAGCACTTGAGCTGGTGGGATTAAATGAATCAGCAAGCTCCGCAGTAGCCCTCATCATCGCACTGTTGGTGGCAACTACCCTCTCCATGGTTTTTGGTGAGTTGGTTCCCAAAAACTGGGCGATCACCAACCCGTTGGGCGTGGCACGTTTTGTTGTCCACCCTGTCAATTGGTTCAACATGGTTCTCAAGCCGTTTATTAACGGCATGAACAAGTCTGCAAACTTTATTGTCCGCAAACTTGGTATTGAACCAGCCGAAGAGCTTGCCTCTGCCCGTTCCTCCCAAGAGCTCACCGCCTTGGTACGCAGCTCCGCGGAAAGCGGCGGACTGGATCAAAACACCGCAGCGGTGATCAACCGATCCCTGCAGTTCGGTGACGCCACCGCTGATGAATTCATGACACCTCGCTCCACCATTGAATCATTGCGTGCCACAGACACCGTCAATGATTTGATCGAGCTTGCCCTGGAAACGGGTCACTCCCGCTTCCCAGTCACCGAAGGCGACTTGGATGAAACCATCGGCATGGTCCACATCAAGGACGCATTCTCTGTAGTGCAGGCAGAACGCGCCACCACCATGGTGCGCGATCTAGCCCGCAAAATTCCTGTGGTACCAGCCAGCCTTGACGGCGACTCTGTCCTCAACGCTGTCCGCTCCGCCGGCTCCCAAGTTATTTTGGTTGCCGATGAATACGGCGGAACCGCAGGCATGGTCACCATCGAAGACGTCGTGGAGGAAATCCTCGGCGAAATCCACGATGAGCACGACGACTCCGACGCCGAACGCGATTTCCAACAATTCGGCGCCAGCTGGGAAGTCTCCGGCCTGGTCCGCATCGATGAACTCGAAAAACGCGTCGGGTACGTCTCCCCTGACGGCCCCTACGAAACCCTCGGCGGCTTGATCATGTACACAGTCGGCGCCATTCCTCGCGTCGGCGATGTCGCCCTACTCCCACTGACCGATACCCCAACCATGGATGAATTCGAATCCGGCTTCTCCGGACGCTGGATCGCACGAGTAACGGTCATGGAAGATCGACGCATCGACAAAGCCGTTCTCACCCCCATCACCCATGAAGAAGCAAAGGAGTACGAAAAGTGAGTATTTGGGCAACTGTCCTTCTAATTATCGTCCTTCTTTCCGCCAACGCCTTCTTCGTGGCCGCGGAGTTCGCACTGATTTCCTCGCGCCGGGACCGCCTGGATTCCCTGGTATCCCAGGGTAAAAAGGGAGCTGAAAAGGTTCTCTACGCAACCGAGCACCTCTCCATCATGTTGGCGGGCGCTCAGTTCGGTATTACGGTCTGTTCTCTGATTCTGGGTAAAGTCGCAGAACCTGCGATCGCCCACTTCATTGAGGTGCCTTTCACCTCCTGGGGTGTTCCAAATGATTTGATCCACCCAATTTCCTTCGTCATCGCACTGGCGATCATCACCTGGTTGCACATTCTCTTTGGTGAAATGGTGCCAAAGAACATCGCTATTGCTGGCCCTGAAACCTTAGGCATGTGGCTTGCTCCAGTGCTCATTGCGTTTGTGAAGATTACCCGCCCGTTGATCGAGTTCATGAACTGGATCGCCCGTCTGACCCTTCGCGCCTTTGGTGTGGAGCAAAAAAACGAGCTGGATTCCACCGTGGACCCAGAGCAGCTGGCATCAATGATTTCCGAGTCCCGTTCCGAAGGCCTCCTTGATGCTGAAGAGCACGCCCGCCTGTCCAAGGCGCTGCGCTCTGAGCAGCGTTCCATCAAGGAACTGGTGATTAAGGATGAGGACGTGCGCACGCTGGCGTTCGGTAAATCTGGCCCGACCTTGCACCAGTTGGAGGAAGCAGTCCGCGAGACCGGTTTCTCCCGCTTCCCTGTCACCGGCCGCGATGGATCCTACTTGGGTTATATCCACATCAAGGATATTTTGCCTCGTCTGGCTGATCCTGAGATGGATCCCTCCGAGACCATTCCGCGTTCTGCACTGCGCCCTTTGAGCAATGTGGATGCCGACGGCCTCATGGATGACGTCTTGGATTTTATGCACTACCGCTCCGCGCACATGGCTCAGGTTCGCCTCAAAGGTGAGCTTCTCGGCGTGATTACGCTGGAGGATCTCATCGAAGAATACGTGGGCACCGTCAACGATTGGACTCACGAAAGCTCCGACGACTAGAAATAGTAACTGTGTTGGACACTTTTCACCTCCGCGTATTGAGCGAGGATGAGTGGATGGAACTAGCCCGCGCCCACCACGCGCGGGCTGATTCATTCACCAAAGACCACTTGAAGCGTCGACAAGCGCATATCAAGCACCCCGTCTTCGACTTCCTCTTCGAGTACTACCCCGTGCGCGTCGCGCACCTAAAAACCTGGCACCCCGGCATCGGCGTGTTTCTAGAAGGCACACCGCCGCATGCCACCATGCGCGATTTTTTGCTTGTCGACGCCTCCCTCCATCACGCAGCCGGCGTCCAGCTTGACCTGGCCTCCTATATGCAACGCCGTGGGTCCTCTGTGCGCTACATCCACGAACTGTTGTCCGCCACCCGCGACAACCACGCCCAATTTGATTGTTTTGGTCTGCACGAATGGGCAATGGTGTACAAATCAAACGATCTCCGCCATGACCTTCCCCTGCGCCTTACCCCATCGGAAACCGACCGTGTGGTGGAAAGCCACAACATCAAATGCACCCACTTTGATGCCTACCGATTCTTCACCACACCAGCCATCCCGTTGAACCTCACGGTGTTAACCCGCGAAGATCAGCCACGCAACGATCAATGTGGTTGTCTGCATGCCACGATGGATCTATACAAATGGTCCGCAAAGCTTGGCCCTCTTGTGCCAGGTGATCTTTTCTTGGACGCGTTTGAACTAGCCCGCGACACCCGCATCTTGGACATGGAGGCTTCGCCTTACGACGTCCGCGGATACGGCTTTGGCTACGTCCCCATTGAGACCGCCGAGGGCAAAGCCGAATATGTCAGTAGACAACGCGAGCTGTCTGAACGAGCAAAACCCATCCGTGACCGGCTTGTCTCCATTACTAAACAAGCTCTACAGGCTAGTATTTAGAAAATTAGACTTGTCAATGTAGGTTTCTGGTCCGGATTTTCGGGGAATACAGCGAGGGAGAAACGTGGCACGCCATTCAAGTGGGAATTCAAACTTAAGGTTATCTAAATCGCTAACCATTGCGTTGATTGCCATCGTCGCTCTCATCGTGGCACTTGTGGTGTGGCTTTTTAACCGTTCAGATGATTCTGGCTCCACCACGACCACCTCACAAGAGTGCATCTCCGGAAACTTGAGTCTGCCCGTTGGTGGCGATTCCACCGCAGCCGAAGAATTAGTGAACAAATTTAATGACTCATCACCTGTCAGCCGTGATTTCTGTGTTGAGGCGGAAGCTGTGGACGGCAACGTCCCCGCTGCCACGTACCTGTTCGCTGGTTCTCGTTCTGATGCTGCCACCGCACTTGCTGAAACCGGTGCCGTAGCAAGCAGCTCTGAAAGCTCTTGGCCCCAGGTTGGCTCCGCACAGGCAGGCCTCGCAGCTGCTTCAGGCACCGACGCCTCAACAATCACCCTTGACCAGGTAGCTCTTCCCGTTGCCACTAACTCCGGAGCATCCGCAGCCGTAGCGCTGGCGCTGGCTGAAACCCCAGAAGCTGCCGCTGCTGCGCTCAACCGTGACGCCGATGTCACCGCAACTGGAGCTGCCGACTCCCCTGCGTTTGCCACCGTTGAAGGAGCAGAACTTCCAGAGGGCTACACCTTTGAAGCAGTAGACAGCGCAGAAGTACCTGTGTGGGCTGTTGCCATCAACGCTGGAAACGGTATCTCTGAAGACCAAGCCCGCGCCGCCTCTGATTTCAGTAGCTTCAGCTTCGACACCGGCAACGCCGATAACTCCGCGCTTGAAAGTGTTCTCACCCAAGCTTCAAGCGAATCCGCGGCAGAAACTACTGAGGCGCAACCAAGCGAGACCCCGGTCGAGCCCGCCGCTGCTTCCCCATCCGATACCATCATCAACCTGGATACCTCATCCAACATGGATCGAGTTGTTGACGGCAGCCAGGAAACCTACCACACGGTTACTTCCCGGACTCTGGCCAACCTCGCCCGCGAAACTGGTGCACAGGGCAACCAGGTAGCACTAAACAACTACTCTTCCCCACTCAACCCAGGAGTCACCAAGGGATGGCGCGCAAACGTTTCCTTCCCTGATTCCTCCAGTGGAGAAAACTCTGCCGGCGCAGTTGTTCGCCTCGGCACCGGTGGCGTTCCGCTGACCCGCGCTTCTGTCGTTGCTGCAACCCAGATCGCCAAGGAAGGCTCCCCCGATGGACAGCCAATGCGCGTTGTCATCGTGACCTCAGGCTCAGCTGGTGAATACACCGACGAAGCATTCTTGAATGATCTCAGCGCCGCATTCGCAGACAACATCTCACTCCACGTTGTTCATGTAGGCCACGATCCAGTGGATTCCGTGCTCAGTGATTTCGCCACCAGCCACAACGGCACCGCTACGCAGGCAACAACCACCGAGCAGATCGATGCAGCTCTCCGCGAGGCATTCGGACTCTAAGCCGACCGCTGAAAAAACTCCCATTTGGACAATGAACACTTGTCAAAATGGGAGTTTTGGATTTTCGCACCACCGGCAGCACTCGAAAACGTGTTTATACTTGAACTATGAACGACAGGGCTCACCAACGAATAGGCGACATCGAGCGATCCCAAGCCCTCGACCGACTTGGGTCATATTTTGCAGACGGATACCTCGACATCGACGAATTCGATACCCGAACCGGCGCCGCAGCAATCGCACGCACAGCCGGTGAAATAGATGTCTTGTTCACAGATCTTCCCGAACAACAGGCAAGCACCGCCGTGACACCCGTGCAAGACGATACCGAGAAAGAATTAGACCTGGTCCTACAGCGAGGAAAGAAGCTCAAGCAGATCGACTCCGCCATTTGGGCTGTCGTGATGGTCTCGTTCTTCCTAGGCTTGTTTGTTTTCAACGTGCCATATTTCTGGGTTGTGTTCATCCTTGGCGGAGCGGCCTCCGCGGGTGCGCGATTCTTGCTCAAAGTAGATGACGCCGATGAAAAACTCTTTGAGGAACTCCACAGCAAGGAACAAAGCGAACGCGAAGCACGCCTACGCATTGCGGCACAACGTCGACGCGAGTTGGAACAATAGCCACAAAAGCTATCAAGCCCGTGCGCCATAGGTTCGGAGAGACCTACGGTGCACGGGCTTGAAGATTTACTGCGCTGAGTTTTTAGGAGGTGCGTCGGCTCCGGCGGGCTGCGAGCTCATCTTGAAAGTTGATGGTCTCTGCCTGAAATTCCTCATCGATGCGCTCAGATGGGAAGGAAGAAATATCGCCGGTGAGTTCCTTCATGATGCCTGGAACTGCAATGCCGAATACACCCTGTCCACCACCGAGCAAGTCGATGACCTCTTCGTTGGATCGGCACTCGTAGACGGTGGTGCCGTCAGAAACCAGGGTGATCTCTGCCAGGTCGTTGGTGCCCATGTCGCGGAGCTTATCCACGGCGAGGCGAATGTTCTGCAGAGAAATACCGGTGTCCAGCAGCCGCTTAACAATCTTCAGAACAAGGATGTCCTTGAAGGAGTACAGGCGCTGAGAGCCTGATCCGCGTGCACCACGAATGGTTGGCACGACAAGTTTGGTGCGTGCCCAGTAATCCAGCTGGCGGTAGGTGATCCCCGCAACTTGGCAGGCTGTTGGGACGCGGTAGCCGACCTGTTCGTCAGGGCCGACCTCAAATAAGGTCTCCTGAACAGGGACACCGTTGAAGATTTCTCCCTGGTAGTTCTTGTCTTCGTACACTAGTTTCTCCGATTATTCAGCACCCATGTTTTATTCAAAACAACATGCGTGTTAATTCTAAGCATGCAACTTAGCTATAAGTCTGGTCTCTACCCTAGACCAGAGTCAAGCTAAAATCTGCTAACACGCCAAAAACACCCCCAGCAAGTTGAAATCTGAGGGTGTGATTAGTCACATTTTAGGAATTCTCTGGCTTTTCTTCCGATGAGGGGCCTTCCTCGCCGAAGTCGCCATCAAGTCCGTCGCCTGGAGAATCCGGTGCGCTGAAGAGATCATCTTCAAAAACGCCGAGGCTCTGCATCAACTGTTGGAAATCAGCATCTGCTTGAGCGTCGCCTGAAGCAGATTCCCCATCAGGATGTCCGGATGCCTTGCTGCGATCAATGACGATGTCAAAGATGGACTCCATATCCTCATCATTGATATAGAAGGCAGTTTGCTGCAGAATTTCCTCATCGATAGAAATTGGCACCTCGAGCAGCTGTGACAGCATGATCACATCGCTTGGGCGGGCATCAAATTGCTCATCTTCAGAGGTAGTGATGGTAGCCATGTAAACGCCTTCAAAGTGGGAGACGATCTGCAGGCTGGCTACCCACGGAGTGAGGCGCTGGAATGCTTCCGCGAGCAATTCATGTGCCGTTGGCCTTCGTGGGTTGAATCCAGCGAGATATGCCTGGATTTTTAGGGCGTCATCAACGTCGATCCAGATGGGAAGGATTTTGTTCCCTTCATCCCATCGGAACAGCGCGCAGGTAAAGCCATCTGGTTCCATGGTGTGAATGCCATGGAATTCAAGTTCAACAAAACTCATTTTTTCTATCAGTATCCAAGCTGCTCGCGAGTTGCGTTTTTCACCAAGGAGGCGTGCATTGACACAACTAGGGAGCACATTTGTTGTGCCATTTCTTCAGCTTGCTGGCGGGCAACATCGCTTTTTCCCTGCGCAATCGGAGATGCCACTTGGGAAATAAGATCTGCCTGGCGCGATGCCGCATTTCCCAGGGATTTCAGTCGACGGAGATCAAAGCCCATTGCTTTCAGGCTAGCTGCGGTGCTGGCGATCGCCACGTCATCGTTGGTGAAAAATCCGGCGGCGTCCGGCTTAATCAATCGGGCGTTGACTAAATCAACAACCAATTCGACGTTGACGCCAGCCTTTTCGGCCACATCAGAGTCAGTGAGGCGAGTAATCGCAGGTGCCTGAAACTTCTCCGGGCTGACCAAAGGCTCCGAGGAGGAACCAAGGATGGCGGTGACAGAGCCGTTGTCCATGGCTTCCAGCTGTTCCCTGATGACCTTCAGCGGAAGGTAGTTGTCACGCTGGGTGACCAGGATGTAGCGGAGGCGTTCCACATCTGATTCCGTAAAACGGCGGTATCCAGATGCGGTTCGCTCAGGGGTAATCAGCCCCTCTGATTCGAGGAAGCGAATTTTGGACACAGTGACATCGGGGAACTCTGCGTTTAGACGTTCAAGTACCACACCAATTGACATAGTCTTGGTTGGTTTCACCGGAACGGTTCTGGTGGCGGATGCGCCGATGGAGCCGTTTGGGGATGTTTTACGGAGTGCACTCACGATGTTGCTGCTACCTGCTGTGAATTAAATGGGCGGACAGGGACTTGTACCACTATTTTAGGCATTCTATACACAAAACGGTTGCAAGATAGGTATGTATCCTGCAACCGCACTGTTTGCAGTGAAACACTGCAAAGAACTTTCCTAGGAAGTGTTTTTACTCAGCAGGGCCTGCGAGGAAAACCAGGCGGAACTTGCCAATCTGGATCTCATCACCGGTCTGCATGACCTGAGCGTTGCGTGGCTCGCGGTTAACGTAGGTTCCGTTGAGGGACCCTACGTCCACGACTTCAAATTCACCTTCATTGATGCGGAACTCTGCGTGGCGACGTGAAACGGTGACATCATCAAGGAAGATGTCACTTTCTGGGTGACGACCAGCGGTCGTGGTTGGCTGGTCCAGAAGGAATCGAGCGCCTGCATTTGGTCCACGCTTGACTACAAGAAGAGCAGATCCTGCAGGAAGGTTTTCAGCTCCTGTGGAGGCTGGAGCAGTACCGGTGCTCGACTCCATTTCCTTCAGTAGATCAGCGCGGAATACTGAGGTGGTCTCGACCTGTGGCTCCGGGGTGCCGTTGTTGTCGCTCATTAAACTTCCTCCGTGTCGACATTATTCTTAACGATTTTCATCATAGCCTTTGTCTAGATGTTGAGTGCGGAGTTACCCTCCGTAAGATCCTAGAATTTCCTGAAAAAACGCCGTGAGCTGGAATTTCATAGTTCTCAGGTTATCTAAAGATATTTCCTATGCCACTGATCACTGAGTTACCACTACCCGCAAGTGGGTTGTCAGAGACCATGTAGGTCCACGTTGCTGATGGACGCGCCAAGCCCTCATCATCCAAATGGGCACCCTCGTGATCGATGGTCACAGACTTGAACGTGGACACCGCATCATCGACAGCGCGTTGTGCCAAATCCTTGAATTCACGCACAGCGATGCGGTGGTATTCATCAAGGGGGGTTTCCCTGGCGATGGCGCGCAGGTGAATGGATTCGCGGACATCATCCATCAACGCGAGGTGCTCTGACCAGTTGTAATCGAGGTGGTACAGCATGATGTCTCGTGCTGCCTGTTCCCTCACGGACTGATCAAGGTCTTCAAGCTCTGCAGCCCGCGCTGGTGCATGCTGTGCCAGTTCCTCCCACGCTAAGGCGGTGTCGAGGAGGCGTTCGCGGCGCTCGTCAATGATCACGCGTTGATCGGCAAGGAGCTTGTTGTAATTCCAGCTCTGGGAGTGGATTTCCAGCAGCTGTCCTTCGGTGACGCGCTGGCAGTGTCCGACCCAATCGCGGATGCGATCTGAGTCAATCAGCCCGGTGGCATCGGGTTGCGCGCTCACGCTCTCCCCTGACCCGCCTGAGACCACCACATCATCATCGAGGGAGACAAAGAAAAGGCTCAGGCCTGGATCTCCTTGTCGTCCCGCACGTCCGCGCAGCTGGTTGTCCAGGCGCTGAGAACGGTGGCGGGCGGTGCCGATAACGGCGAGTCCACCGAGTTTCACCACTTCATCGTAGTCGGCTTCATCGGCGCCACCGAGGCGAATATCGGTACCGCGGCCGGCCATCTGAGTGGAAACGGTCACTCGTCCAATATCGCCAGCCTCTGCGATGATCTGGGCTTCTTCGGCATCATTCTTGGCGTTGAGAACGCTTACTTCGATGTTGAGTTCACGCAGTGCAGTGGCGAGTTCTTCCGACTCTGCCACATCGTGGGTACCCACCAGGACTGGCTGCCCCGTGCTGTGAAGGAGTGCGATTTCATCGATGATGGCGCGGTTTTTCTCCGCCATGGTGGCGTAGATACGGTCAGCTTCATCAAAGCGCTTCAGCGGATGATTGCGCTCAATGACAGAAACATGCAAGTCATAGAAGGTGCGTAGCTGATCGGTTGCCTCCACGGCGGTACCTGTCATGCCGCATGCCATTGGGTAGCGACCAATCAACGCCTGAAGTGTGATGGTGTCAAGGATCTTGCCGCCTTCAGAAACCGCGAGACCTTCCTTGGCCTCCACTGCTGCTTGCAGGCCGTCGGGCCAGCGCTGCAGGTCGGCGACACGGCCGCGGGAGGCGTCGATAAGCAAGACCTTGCTGTCGCGGACGATGTAGTGGATGTCGCGGATGAGCAGTGCCTGCGCGTGGAGGGCGAGGTTGACCTGCACGAGCGTCGAGCCGACGTGCTCATCGTCGTAGAGGCTGCTGATGCCCAGCTGCTGCTCTAATTTGGCGGCACCCTTGTCGGTGAGGAAGACGTTGCGACGATCATCGTCGATGGTGTAATCGTCGTTTTCTTTCAACGAGCGCACCACATCGGTGATTTTGCCGCGCGGCGCATGGCCGGGCTGGTTGCCGGCGAGGACGAGTGGCACCAGGGCCTCGTCGACAAGCACGGAATCGGCCTCATCGATAATCGCGACGTCGGCGCCATGCTGCACGGCGTCTTCGCGCCGGGTAATTAGCTGATCACGCAGCACGTCAAAGCCGATTTCATTGACAGGTCCGTAGACAATTGCGGCTTTATATGCTTGTCGACGCTCCCCTGCATCCATCTTCTCGCTGATGCTCGCCACGCTCAGACCGAAAAATTCGACCAATGGCCGCATCCATTCGGCATCGCGCACCGCCAAATAATCATTGACGGTAATCGAATGGACTCGCTTGCCCATCAACCCCAGACCGGTGGCCGCCATCGCGCCCACCAAAGTCTTGCCCTCACCGGTAGCCATGTGCACCACATCGCCTTCAATGAGACGCAACACCGCCTGTGATTGCACCGGATACGGCTTCAGCCCCAATGTCCGCTGCGATGCCACACCCAAAATGGCGAGGAATTCCGCATGATTGTCAATGCGTCCACCACTGGCTAGATCCTTGGCACGCTGCGCCAATGCAACATCATCCAGCGCGTCTAATTCCGCTGCATGGTTTTCTACCTGATTGACAATTGCCACGCTACGTTTTTGGTTTCTGCCCGATTTGCCGCCAAGGGCCTTCCAAAACCAATCAAAACCGGCCACGGTTATACCTCCGGTGAGCTAAATGAATTCATCTGTTTAACCCTACTCAATCACCCTCAGACGTGATACGACGTGACCTACATTGCACTGGTGGGTAAGAGTTGTGCAACGACATACCGCACGCATGGTGACCTGCGCGAAAGATATGCATAAAGTGATGATGAAATAGCTTTGTCGAAAGGTTTGCTCCCGGTGCATTCAGTTAGCGTGAAGGTGCCATCATCACAAGGGTTGATGATGGCCGCGACGTTAGATCTTCCAGATACAGATCCCATTGCCTATGCAATGTTTGCCCACTGTTTCACCGGCTCACGGTTCACGCCAGCCGCCGCGCGAGTCAGTAAAACACTCGCAGAATCCGGCGTCGCCTGCCTGCGTTTCGATTTCCCAGGACTGAGCCAATCAGAAGGTGACTTCTCCAAAACCACCTTCAACTCCAATGTGGACGATATCGTGGCGGCCTCGCAGTGGTTGACGGAACACTACTCCGCTCCACAGTTGCTCATTGGACACTCCTTGGGTGGTGCAGCATCACTGAAAGCTGCCACCAAAATCTCCTGCCTCAAAGCAGTAGCAACGATAGGTGCACCTTTTGATCCTGCGCACGCAGTCCTGCACTTTGCTGATCGCATATGTGATGTAGATGATCAAGGTGCTGTCACTCTGCAGCTCGGAGGCCGGGATGTCACCATTTCCCGCGAATTCCTCGAAGACCTTGCAGAGGTCAACCCCGAAGATCACCTCCGCAGGCTCCGCAAACCACTGCTTTTACTGCATTCCCCCACCGACCAAACCGTCGGCGTGGACAACGCGCAGCTCATCTTCAGAGTCACTCGCTACCCTAAATCCTTGATGACTTTGGACAAGGCAGATCACCTGCTCACCAAAGATGGCACCGCACAGCGTGCAGCCCGGATCATCGCGAACTGGGTCGAGCCCTACCTGGTTCCAGAAAACGTCTGTGAGGATCTTCCGGAGTTTGTCGCCGAAGCCTCAACCATCAAAGCCAGCAAATACGGCGCAGCCATCCGCACCGGTGGTCACAATTTCATCACCGACCGCGACAAATCCCAGGGTGGCAAAAACCTCGGCTTCACCCCTACTTCCCTGCTGGTTTCCGCGCTTGCTGCTGCAAACTCTCAAACGATCAAACAAGCAGCCATCGACAACCGCATCAAAGGCCTTGACGATGTCAAAGTGACGATCTCCCAGGAACAATCAGCCGACCACGGCCAGATCAAACTCCGCCGAAAGATCTCTTTGATCGGCAACCTCAGCGATGCTGACAGTGCTTCACTTCGGGCCGCATCTAATTCCTGCTCGATTACCCAACTGCTCGCGCAGGGAATCGTCATCGACGACGAGGTGAACTAGCGTGGATTTTGAGTTGGGTAAACGCTGCCCCTGCGGAACTGGCCTTACCTACGGTGAGTGCTGCTACCGCTTTCACTCCGGCGAATGGGTGGCCCCCACCGCTGAAGCGCTCATGCGATCTCGGTTCACCGCCTTTGCTGTTGGAAATTCCCAGTACCTTCTTGACACTTGGGATCCAGAAACCCGGCCAAGCGAACTCGGCCTCGATATGGGAATTGATTTCTACCGCCTCGACATCCTCGAGACCACCGGCGGTGGACCCTTCGATTCCACCGGCACCGTAAAATTCCAAGCCTTCTACAAGGGGCTCGCCTCCGGCGTCCAAGAAGAAGACTCCACATTCCGCAAGGTCAACGGCGCGTGGGTCTATTCCACAGGAGATGTCGACTAGTTTCCCCACACGTGCAATAGGTTATGACCAGCGGATTTCACTTTCCAGATCACACTGATGTAACCTATTCACGTTGGCTCAGCCCGAGGGTTAAGAACACAACGGCGGACTATGGCGCAGCTTGGTAGCGCACTACACTGGGGGTGTAGGGGTCGCAGGTTCAAATCCTGTTAGTCCGACAATTAGCCTAGGTGAGGATGTATTTTCTCCCCTAGGTTTTCTCTATTTGTCAGGCTGGATAAAACATGAAACTCACCATTGATATCGATCTTGATGCTATTGCGGATGATCCTGCCGGTGAAGCGGGACGGATTTTAAGATATTGGGCAGGTGCGCTATCCCAAATGGATCTTTCGGCCGAGGCGGAACATGCGTTGATGAACTCAACCTATGACGCAGAGGTAGGAACCATCAAGATCACGGCTGAAAAGTAGATCTGGCTAGGGCAAAATCAAAGACTGCAGATCGAGACCAAAGACCTCAAAAATCTACCTCTCTTTGGTCTCGATCTGCAGTTCTTGCGCGTCAAAACGTGCGTATTAAACCAAACAGACAGGGCGAAACTCGTTCCTTGGTCTCAAACGGACACATGGCTCCACTCGTCTAAAAATGCCACCCCGAACCCGAAAAAATCGACGCTCCAGAATCGCCTACAAATGCCTGAACAGAGCGCACCCACACTCGAACCCATTGCAGAAATTCGACCCCTTAAACGGGCGCCACACGACACCCCAAAAACTCACAACTGAACACTTCCTGTGAAGTTGCTTTCAATTGGTGTGCGCTCTCCCATGCAGCAGCATAATCAGGGAAAAATAGGAACTGTTTACTGAAAAACTGACAAACCTGACAGACCTGACCCGAAGAGACCTTATTCATGACGATATTGTTCATGCTCATTACATTGCTGCTCGCCACCGTGATTGTGGTGGCCATCGGCGATAAAACCGGACTCCCCTGGCCTGCTTTGATGACTATTGTCGCCGCAGGTGGAGCGTTGTTGCCATTTTTGCCGGAATTTACTATCCCGGCCGATCTGATGTTGCCTATTTTCATTCCGCCGCTGCTGTGGGCGCTGGCGAGGAAGTCATCGTGGGCGGTGATTAGGTCGCAGATGTCTACCATCATCACGATGTCGGTGTTGTTGGTGTTCGTGACCATCGCGGCACTCACGGGTGCATCCATGCTGTTGCTTCCTGGCATTGGTCTTGCTGGTGCGATCATGTTGGCTGCGGCTATTGCTCCACCGGATCCTGTTGCTGTTGATGCAGTGGCGGAACCTGCGGGAATCCCGAAGCGCATCACCACCACTTTGCAGACGGAGGGTCTGTTTAATGATGCAGCCAGCATCGTGGCGTTCCATGTGGCTTTAGCTGCCCTGGTCGCTGGTGAGGATTTGTCCTGGTCAACGGGTGTTTTGGAATTCTTGTGGTCGTGTCTTGCTGCCGTTATTTTGGGCTTGGTTATTGGCCGGGCGGCTGCGTGGTTTACCGATCACGTGAGTTCCGTTGAGGCTCGAAATGCGTTTACGTGGGTGCTGCCGTTTGCCATTTATGTGGTGGCGGAAGAAATCGGCGGTTCGGGCGTTATCGCCATTGTGATCGCTGCAGTGGAGATGAATTCGAGGGCGTCGATTGGTGCGGAGGATCGTCTAACGGGTTCTGCGTTCTGGGGAACCATTGAGGTGCTGTTTACTGGCGTTGCCTTTGGTTTGATCGGCCTGAATGTGCGCGCTGCGATTGATGAAGTTGGATCTGAGCTGTGGCATGCCGTGGTCGTGGGCATTGTGCTCTCGGTGGTGGCGATCGTTGTCCGTGGTGTGTGGATGTTCGCGGCGTATAAGCGCAATCGTTTCAAGATCGATAAGAAGGGTGCGACCAATAGTTCATTGCGGGCGCCTCTTCGACTGCAGGAATCGTTGCTGATGACGTGGGCGGGCATGCGCGGTTTGGTGACGTTGGCGCTGGTGCTGTCTATTCCGGAGGATATTTTCCCGTATCACCACGAGTTGCAGGTCATTGCGCTGGTCGTTCTCTTAATCACCATGGTGGGCCCTGGTTTGACGTTGCCGTGGCTGATGCGGAAGCTCAGCTTGGATAAGGGTCCCGATGCTGCGGGCGATGAGAGTATCGCCGCGCTGACAGAGAGGGCTCACAAGGCCGCAACAACGTATTTGGTGGATACCACGGAGTTGCCGATGGAGCAGATGGTGGCGATCAAGAATTGGTTCTCGCAAGAAATTGACGCTGATGAACTGCAGGAGAACGTCGATAAGCTGCATCAGCGCGCGCATCATGCGCGTGTCGGGGCAATTAAGGCGGCCCAGGAGGAGCTGTTGAAGGCGCGGCGGGAGCGCGGCGTTAATCCGGCCTATGTTGATGAGGTGTTGACCAACATTGACCGGATGCTTGTTGCGGCTGAACGCTAGATAAACAGCAGCAGGCTGATCGCCATGACTGCCATGCCAGCGATGAGTCCGTAGATGGCGGTGTGGTGTTTGCCGCTGGAGATGGCAGTGGGCAGTAGTTCATCGACGCTGATGAACACCATCACGCCGGCAACTGCGGCGAAGCACAGGCCGAGTGCTTCTGGTCCGATAAAGGGCATGAGCAGCAGGAATCCGATGAGGGCGCCGGCGGGCTCAGCAAGGCCGGAGAGGGTCGCCCAACCTAATGCTTTTCGACGTGACCCTGTAGCTTCCCTCAGTGGCACCGCCACCGCAATGCCCTCTGGAATATTGTGAATGGCAATTGCCACGGCCACAGGGATCGCGATCATTGGATCGGACAATCCGGCCAAGAATGTAGCGAAACCTTCGGGAAAGTTGTGGATCGCGATGGCCAGCGCAGTGAGCACACCCATTTTCATCATGCGGTTGCGGCGCTCGAATCCTTCAACGGCGCCTCCCACGGTGGAGGGCTCGTGGGGGTTAATCGCCGTGGGGACTAAGCGGTCGATGATGGCGATCAGCGCGATGCCACCGAAGAAGCCGATAACAGCGGCCCAACTTCCGCCTTTTTCTCCCCAAACACTGGTTAATTCATCAAAGGCGCCGGGTAGAATTTCCACAAAGGATACGTACAGCATCACGCCGACAGAGAAGCCGAGTGATCCTGCGAGGAATCCTTCGGTGACGGTTTTGCGCGCTACGGCGATGAGACCGCCGATGCCGGTGGCAAGACCGGCAAATAGGGTGAGTCCAAATGCGAACAACACAGTCGAGGTATCCATAGGGATGAATACTAATGTTCAACGCATTGAACAGTCAACTATCTTCCGACACTCCACGCAGTCCACAGACGCTGATAAATACCCCCGTGATCCAATAACTCCTGGTGAGTACCGGATTCCACAACCTCCCCCTTATCCATCACCAGAATCTGATCAGCCCGCGATGCCTGATCCAACCGGTGCGCCACCACCAATGCGGAACGGTTCTTGCTCACTGCATCTGCAGCCTCTTCCAGTGCGCTGGCACCCGCCGATCCTGCTTCTGCCGTGGCTTCATCCATGATGACGATCGCCGGATTGAGCAACAACACCCGGGCCAACGCCAACTGCTGAGCCACCACTGGTTCTAGCTGGATTCCTCGCGCACCAACGACCGTGTCCAGTCCTTCTGGAAGACTCTCCAACCAGTCAAGGGCATTAACTTGCCCAAGAGCATGCGCTAATTCCTCATCGGAGGCATCTGGTTTAGCCAAGGTGAGATCCTGGCGCAGCGTGCCGGAGAAAACATGAACCTCCTGGCTGACCATGGCCAAGCGGGCGATACGCTCGCGGTCAGAGAGGTGAGAGACGGGGAAGTCGTCGACAAGCACTTGCCCTTGATCTGGCACCCGCAAGCCCGCCAGCAAGGCGGCGACCGTCGTCTTACCTGCGCCAGATGCGCCCACGAGCGCGACAGTTTCGCCGGAATTGATCGTGATGTCGATGTCTTTCACCGCCCAGGAATCGCCATAGCTAAAGCTGACGTTGCGCAATTCCACTTTGCCCTGAGGTGCTTTCACACCGCTGTCGGGCACAGGAATCGGCGGATCCGCAACAACTCCCACGATGCGCGCCAGCGACGCATAGCCGGATTGAATGGTGTCGAGCACGCGCATGAACATATTCATCGGGCCACGCAGACGAATAATCATCAGCACGGCACCGGTAACCGCGCCGATCGTCAGCGCATCATCAATGACCAGCTTGTAGCCGATCACCAACGCGACCGCGAGCATGAGGAATTCCGCAAACAGCATCCACATGTTCAAAATCAACATGGTGGTGCGCGCACGAATACCCTTGACCACCACAGACCACGACGCCTGATCAATCTGATTATGCATGGCATCTTCCATGGAATACGCCCGCACAGTTGCACGCCCGCGAATAGCCTCAAGTACCTTTCGCGCACGCTCCGCCATCGCCGCGCGTTCTGCCGCATACCGATCCGGCGCCTTGCTCAAATAGTGCTTGGACGCGAAGTAGTACACCGGCGCCACCACGACAGGAATGAGCACAAATTGCCAGTCCAAAGAAAACAGCGCAATGATCGTCGCGGCAATGGTAAACAGTGAGGAACTTAAAATCGGGACGGTCTCTGTCACCGCTGCGGATAGCTCGGAGACATCATCGGTGGAGCGGCTCACCAAATCGCCAGAGCCCGCATCTTCCACCTGGTGCGTGGGCAACCCAAGCGCGGTGCCCACCATATCTTCCCTCAAATTGGCGATAATCTTCTCAGAAATCCGCGACACCACATAGAACCCGCACGCACTGAGCACCGCGCCGGCAATTGCCACCGCAATGAGAATCACACTGAGCTCAACAAAATCACGCATCTGCGCGCCATCGGACACCAGATCCACAATCCGCCCCAGCACCTGCGGCACCAGCACCGACGCATAAGCGCCCGCACTCAGCAACACCAGCGCGCCTAAAAACCACCACTTCGCCCGCGGAATACGACCCACCTGCCGGGCCACCTCGCGCCGCACTTGCGGCAGGCTGGCCAACGGAAAGCGCATGCTTTTCGACGTCTCCCCACTCATTTCATAACCTCCCGCAAAGCAGCTGCCTCAACGTGTTGATCAGCCACCGCACTCCACGCGGGTGCCTCACTAAACACAATGGTCACTTTTCCTGCACGGTGTGCTGCCACTTGCTGAGCAATGTTTTGCTCCGTCACAGAATCCACTGCCGTTGTGGGATCTTGAAGCACCAACACCTCTGGATCAAAAGCAATCGCCCGAGCCAGTGCAACGCGCTGACGCTGACCACCCGAGAGCAACCGTCCACCCTCGCCCACAATCTTGGAACTACCACCTGGAATATCGTCACAGGAGGCAACTTCAATGGCTTTCTCCGCGACCTCTGCCACGGGATGCACATTGTCCCTGACACTTTGATCAAAAAGATCCGCCGCATGAGGAGCCACAATCACCCGAGTACGTGGCAACTGCTCTAATACCTCAACGAGCTGCTCATCAGTGCCTCGAATAACCGTCAAACCTTTGGCAAGTTGTTGGATAATCTCCTCAGCCTTGTCCGCATCATGCGCAGACACTCTCTCAAAATCAGCACCGAGCACTCCCCTAATACGCTTTGCCGACGCCTCCGCCGATGCCCAGCGCGATGCCACATTTCGACCAAGCATGGTCATCGGCATGATCAAAAACTGTGTGAGTCCCACAACCGTGATCAAATCACCAATACTCATCTGACCTTGCAGCGCCAAAAATCCTGCTCCAATACCCAACGCGGACACAAAGATGGCGCCCGCCGCATCGGTGACACCATTCAAGCGAGCTTCCGCAGCATCCGCATGAACCGTCTTCCGATAAGCCTCACCAGAAATCGCCTCGTACCGACGGCGCACCGTGACAATCGCGCCCAAACCCTTCAAAATTCTCAAGCCCTGCACCACATCAGTTGCAGTAGCCGCAGCCTGTGCCACCGCCTGCTGACGAGCACCCGAACGCTTCTGCAACGGCTTTGAGACCTGAATAGCCACCACAACCAGCAGCGGTCCACCAATCAGCACAGCCACACTCAACCACGGATTAATGCTGTACATCACCACGGCGCCATAAATAATCGACGCCAATTCCGCCACCGGGAACACCGTCATCATGACGATATCGCCCACCCGCTGCGTATCCGATGACGCAATCGACAACAATCCACCCGCAGTGCGCTCTTTTCCAGCAAAACCACGCGGATCTTGAATCCGATCAGTCACCAACATGCGCAAATCATGGCTGACCAACTGCTGGCTCCGCACCAACATGTACCGAGCAATCCAGTTCACCGTCATCGCCGTTAAGAAAAGAACCGCCAACATGGCAATCCAGAACCACAATCGCTGCAGATCGCTCGTGCCAATAGCCTCATCCACCGCCTTACCCACAATCACAGGCGTTAACCCATTGCAGATAAAAGACGCCGCCATGCCAGCAGACGCCACAAAGCTCCACGGCCGCTGCGACAACGCCACTTTGAGAGTCCATAATTTGGCATCCAACGCCGGCATCTTGGACGGTCGCGCGCCGGGCCCGGGGAGGTTTTTATACCTATCTAAAGGTGTGGATTTCGTTTGTTGCACAAGGAGATACTGTATCTCATGAGCACGTTAAGCGATATATCGCTAGTGAAGGTGGTGGTAGCCCGCTAGGATTAACATCTGATATGAATGATCCAGCTCATCCCCCAATTCCACCAGTATCAAAACGAGACGCTCCGGCGTTTAGCGATCTTCAACATCGAGCAACCAGCGCCAGCGCTTTTACCCAAGGCAGCACGACTTATCACGATGTCCGACCTGGATATCCGGCTGAGGCCGTGGAGTTAGCCCGTGGGTTTGGCCGAGTCCTGGATGTCGGTGCAGGTACCGGAAAACTAACCAGTGAGCTAACAGCTGATCAGGTCCTAGCCCTTGATCCAAGCATGGACATGTTGCGGGTGTTTCGCTCCGCGCTTCCGGCGGTTCCCTGCTGGCAAGCGACAGCAGAACACACAGGAATACGTGACAACGCGGTTGATCTGATTACGTGCGCACAAACGTGGCATTGGGTTGACGTGACGGCTGCCTCAGCGGAATTTGATCGGGTGATTGCACCTGAGGGTGCAGTCCTGCTCGTGTGGAATAACCTGGACACCTCCATCGCGTGGGTACACCGACTCAGTCGCATTATGCATGCCGGCGATGTACTCAAGCCGGGATTCACCCCAGAAACCGCAGCTCCCTGGATAATTGATCGAGAAATTCGCACCACGTGGAATCAGCACCTCACCCCTGAAGAAATCATCCAGCTCGCTCACACGAGGTCCTACTGGTTAAACGCGTCAGAGAAAATCAAAGAGCGTGTTGATCAGAACCTTCAGTGGTATCTCTACGAGCATTTGGGTTTCAGTCCCGACAATCCAGTGGAACTTCCCTATCGCTGTGATGCATTTTTACTTTCACGTTCCGGTACCCTGGCAGGCAGATCTTCCAATCTTTAGGAGCCCTCGCCATGTACCTGTTGAATCCACCAGTCACTGAACCCGAGATCCTCACTGTCAACGAGATTCCGACCGTCGTCGCTGTCTTTGACAACCACCCCATGAACGACATGCCCGCAGCATTCGATCAAACCTACCAAGTGCTCTTCCCCACCTTGGGTGCCAAGGGCATCGCGCCAATTGGCCCCGGATTTGCTCTGTACACCTCCGAACCAACTGACACCGTCAGCTTTGAAGTGGGCATCCCAGTCAGCCAACCACTTGAGGGAGATGTTTCAGCCGCCAACGGCATCGTGCTGAAAAACTCAGTGGTCCCTGCCGGAAAAATTGCGCGAATCAGCCACATCGGCTCATTCGACGGACTGAGCCAAGCATGGGGTTCATTCGTGGAAGCTCTTGAATCTGCAGGCCATGAGATCGATATGCCTTGTTGGGAGGTCTATGTCACCGAGCCTTCCCCCGACATGGATCCCGCAACACTCCAAACTGATCTATACGTCCTGTTGAAGTAGAGAAGCTTTCTGGTCAAGTTCCTTGAGTATGGTGGTCGAAGACCAGCACTCCAGATTCAAGGAACTTATAAAACATGGCATCACCGCGCCGCCCACAGGTTGCAGCACCACGCATCAAAGAACTTCGCCTAACAGGCCTTGACAACGCTGACCCTCAAGACATCGAATCGAATGAGCAGATAGAGTCATGCCGTTTTAACGAGGCCGAGCTTTCCGAACGCGATCTTTCTGGTGCTGGTTTCATTGAATGTGAATTCCTTGGGCTGGAAGCACACGAAACCGAGCTACGCCGGGCTCAATTCGTGGAAACACGCATCGAAAGAGCCAATGCTCCATCTTTTAAGGCAGCCCGCTCCATCTGGCGCAACGCAACGATTTCCGACTCCCGCTTTGGTGCCGTCGAAATGTATGAAGCAACCGTCCAAGCTTTGAAAATCTCTGATTCTAAGCTGTCGTTTGTCAATCTGCGGGGTGCATCGTTACGGGATGTGCTCTTTGAGAACTGTGTCATCGACGAGCTTGATCTTGGCCAAGCCAGAGCAGAACGCATCGCTTTTAAAGACTGCACGGTGCATTCGCTCACCTTTGATCATGCCGTGCTCAGCAATGTGGATCTTCGCGGTTTAGATATCGAGCGCATCAGTGGCGTGGAGTCCATGTCCGGAACCGTGATCTCATCCCTGCAGGCTGCTGACCTGTCGGGAGCATTTGCACGGCATTTAGGAATTACTGTAAACGATTAGAAATCCGCTCTTTTGAACAAAAAGCACTTATCCCCACGTCATTTTCAACGTGGGGATAAGTGCTTTTAGGGAAAATCAAGCTTTACTGCTTGTTTCCGCCCTTGCCGCGGCGCTCGCGAACACGCACAGCGATTCGCACTGGAGTGCCTTCAAAGCCGAAACGTTCACGGAACTTGCGCTCCAGGTATCGTCGGTAACCTGCTTCGAGGAAGCCGGTGGTGAACAGTACGATCACTGGTGGCTGAGTAGATGCCTGGGTGGCAAACAGCACTCGAGGCAAACGTCCGCCACGCATTGGTGGTGGGTTCGCAGCAATTGCTTCACGCAGCCAGGTGTTCAGCTGACCAGTGGAGATACGGCGATCCCAGTTGTCGAGCGCTTCCAACATTGCTGGCTCGAGGCGCTGCAGTGCACGACCGGTTTTGGCGGAGATGTTGATGCGCTTTGCCCAAGGCACGTGTGCCAACTGGAGATCAAGTTCGCGATCCAAATCGATGCGGCGATCTTCATCCATGAGATCCCACTTGTTGAACGCAATAACCAGTGCCTTACCGGCATCGGTGATCATTGCGAGCACGCGCTGATCCTGCTCGGTGATGGGTTCGGAGGAATCGATAAGCAAAACACACAGCTCAGCTGCATCGATGGCACCGTGGGTACGCAGTGATGCGTAGTACTCGTGGCCAGATGCAGTCTTGACCTTTTTGCGAAGACCAGCAGTATCCACGAATTTCCACAGTTTTTGATCCAGCTGAATCAGGGAGTCAACGGGGTCAACGGTGGTTCCTGCAACATTGTCCACGACAGAGCGGGTCTCGCCAGCAAACTTGTTGAGCAGTGAAGACTTACCCACGTTTGGCTTACCCACAAGGGCGACACGACGAGGGCCTTCCACGATGGACTTGGAGCGAGGCTCTTCTGGGAAGAGTTCAAGGACTTTGTCCAAAACGTCAGCGCCACCACGTCCATGCTGGGCTGAAACTGGGTATGGATCGCCAAGGCCGAGGCTGTAGAACTCAGCCATGTCAGCCCACTGGCTGTCGGAGTCGAATTTGTTCGCAACCAAGATCACTGGCACTTCCGAGCGCAACAGTTTTGCTGCCATCACTGAGTCAGTTTCGGTGATGCCCACCTTGGTGTCCACGACGAATACGATGACATCGGCAGTGCTCATAGCAACTTCTGCTTGCTGTGCGATCGATGCGTGGATGCCCTTGACGTTAGGATCCCATCCGCCTGTGTCCTGAACCCAGAAACGGTGTCCACCCCAGTCAGAGATGTAGGAGATGCGGTCACGGGTTACGCCGGGGAAATCTTCCACGACTGCTTCTCGACGTCCAATAAAGCGGTTCACCAAGGTTGATTTACCAACATTTGGGCGTCCGACGATAGCGACCGTGCAGAGAGCTTCTTCAAGGTGGCTTGGGTCGAATCCGAATGCGGTCTCGATTTCTTCCCAGTCTTCATCAGAGTAGTCTTCGCCGAAATCAGGGTTGGAGAACTCTGTTTCGTCAAAGTCCTCTGCATCGAAGTCATCGTCAGAGTCTTCGTAGCCGAATTCTGCTGGGTCGAAATCTGCGGAAGCCCAACCGCCGTGTGGTGCTAGTTCTTCTTCGTCAGCAAACGCACCTTCGACGTCCATTTCGCCTTTGTGGGTGTGGTAGACGAATACGGTGTCGTCCTCTTCACCAGGCATGGTGTGTTTATCAGTCACTGGTTGCTCCTTTCAGCGGAGGCTTCCACTAGGTGGATGAGGTGATCAAGTACTTGATCCATGGTCATATCAGAGGTGTCCACGATGTGTGCATCATCTGCTGGTTTCAGCGGTGAGGCGGCACGGGTGGAATCTAGTTCATCGCGGCGAACAACATCTGCCAGCACAGCGTCGAAATCTACGTCGCGACCTGCTGCGGTGTCTTGGTCAAAGCGTCGCTGGGCGCGGACTTCCGCTGAGGCGGTGAGAAACGCCTTGATGGGCGCGTCGACAAGCACTGCCGTTCCGATGTCTCTGCCTTCGACGACGCAGCGATGTGCTTTGGCGGCGAGTGCGCGCTGCAACGCCACCAAGTTTTCACGAACCTCAGGGATCGCGGACACTGCGGAGACATTTTGGGTGACTTCTGGTCCGCGGATGTCCTTTTGCACATCGACGCCCGCGAGCAACACCTCAGTGGAGGCGGGATCGTCAGAAATCGACAACGGCAATACAGCGGTTGCAGCGATCACGGCTGCGCTATCTGCAGGGTCAATCCCCTGGTTAAGCACATGAAGCGTTGCGACGCGGTACATCGCACCAGTATCTAGGTACTTGGCCGAGAGACGGGTTGCGAGCGCGCGGGATGTGGTGGATTTTCCGGTGCCAGACGGCCCGTCGATGGCTACGATGAGGCCACCGGCAGGCATGTTGGAAATTTCCGTCACAGTTGGACCACCTTGTATAAGCTGGTCAGCTCAGAGGAGTTCAGTGCACGAAGGGAACCTGGCTTCTGATCACCAAGCTGAACGGTGTGCAGCTTGGTGCGCACGAGGCGCTCGACTGGGAAACCGAGCTCATCGAAGAGGCGTCGCACAATGTGCTTGCGGCCTTCGTGGATTTCGATGCGCAACAAGGACTTGCCCTGGAATACGTCGATAATCTGCGCAAAGTCAGCCTTGGCAGGGCCATCTTCCAACTCCACGCCATCACGAAGAGCGCTGACTAGCTTATTGGTTGCTTCACCGCGAACGGTAGCAAGGTAAGTCTTGGACACTTCGTACTTAGGGTGCATGAGGCGGTTAGCCAACTCACCATCGTTGGTGAGCAGCAGCAAACCTTCGGTGTCCGCGTCGAGGCGACCGACGTGGAACAGACGCTGTCCAGATGCAGTCTTCTCACTGACCAGATCACCCACGCATGGGCGACCAAGTTCATCGCTCATGGTGGAGTGCATGCCACGAGGCTTGTTGAGCACGAAGTACTCGAGGTCCTCGTTGATGTGGATGCGGACGCCGTCAACACGGATGACATCGTTGTTTGGATCCACGCGCACGCCCTGGGTGGTCACGATACGATCGTTGACCTCCACACGGCCCTGATCAATCAGGATTTCTGCGTGTCGACGTGATGCCACACCTGCTTGGGCAAGCACCTTCTGCAGGCGAACTCCGTCAGAGTCATTGCGGTTTAAGAAACCCATCGACCAATCGTCGTCGGATTTTACGTTTTGCTTCTTGGCAGGCTTAGCGTTGGAGAGAAGAATCTCATCCTTCTTCTGAGGCTGCTGGCGTGTGTTTGGGCGGGATGATCCTGGCTTGTAGCCACGAACTGAAGACCGGTATCCGCCAGAGCGATTGCTCTGCTTCTTGTCCGGTGTGCCATCTCGGCGAGCGGGTGGGGTCACGTAAGTGTCCTTAATCTTGAGAGAAAACGTATGAAATTGAATCCCGTGAATTCTAGCCTATTTTAGGAGATTTTAATAGTCGGGGCTTTAACTGATGCTTTAGAAGTCTTCATCAATGGAGTCAACATCCGGCAAAAGCGGTGCTAGATCTGGTAATTTATCCAAAGAATCAATACCCAACAGCTCAAGCAGCAATTCCGTTGTGCCATAGCGGTGTGCGCCCGTTGATTCGTCCACATCGACTTCTTTGACTAGGCCTCGAAGCTGCAAGGTTCTCATGACGCCGTCGACATTTACTCCGCGCACTGCTGAAATCTGGGAGCGTGTGACCGGCTGCCGATATGCCACCACCGCGAGTGTTTCCAATGCTGCACGGGACAGTCTGGTTTGGTTTCCATCGAGGAGGAATTGCTCGACGATGTCCGCATTTTCCGGGCGGGTGTAATAGCGCCATCCTTCTGCCGTTTCCCGCAGATCAATGCCGCTGCCCCGTTCAGAAAGCTCAAAGGCCATTTCCTTCAAAATTGCCTCTGTTGCAGGCACGTCAATGCCCAACACCCCAGCCAGCGTGCGTGCTGAAACTGGGGTATCGACCACCAACAAGATTGATTCCATCCGAGACCTCGTCTGAGGGATAAGGCTCATCGCGGAAATCAATGCTGGATCGAAATCATTCATGAGTGGTTATCATAGCGGGCGTTAAGCAATCGGCTTTTGGTTTGCCGGGTTGCCCCACTCCGCCCAAGAGCCTTCATACACTACAACGTCGTCATAACCTGCGATAACTGCAGCGTAGGCATCAACACATGCCGTGACTCCGGAGCCACAGCTAAAGACCAACGACTGCGCTCCATTTGTGCGGCTGAAGATCAATTCCTTCAGTTCTTCTGCTGGCCGGACAAAACCATGCTCATCAGAAATGTCAGTGAAGGGAATGTTGACGCTTCCAGGGATCGACCCTTTTCGAAGGCCTGGACGGGGCTCTTCTTCAACGCCAGCGAATCGGCTCGCATTACGAGCATCAATCACTGCCTTGCTTGAGCGCGCGATCGCCCGTTCAACGCCGGAGGCACCAACGAGTAAATCTGGCTGTGGTTCTGCGCTGATCCTTCCACCACTTGTAGGTAGCGACAGCGGTTCCGTTGGAAGGCCAGCATCAACCCAGGCTGGCAATCCGCCATCAAGCACGCCAATGCTGCTTAATCCAGCAACACGGAGAAGCCACCACACCCGCGGTGCAACCATGAGGCCGTGCAGATCATAAACAACCACCGTGGAATCGGTGCTAATGCCGTAGCTTTCTAGCAAACCCACCAAATTTGGTGGCGCGGTGTGTGGAAGCTCGGAATGTGGATCTGAGAAATCTCCTTCCAAGTCAGCGAGAAATGCCCCCGGAATTCCCGCTTGACGTGCAATTTCATCATCCTCCATTGTGGCACACAACACGATGACATCATCCCGGTCAAGGTTGTGTGACAACCAGTCAACGGTTACCACTGGACCTTCAGGAAAATGGGCATCATTGTTATTGGTTGCATCTGCGGACGAAGTTACTTTAAGAGAAGTCATAACCTGCCATCTTAGTGCTTAACACCACTTGAATGGGAGGAGTTCGCGGTAGTTCACAGCATTTAATTCACAAAACCGCAGATAGTAGCACTCTCCCACCCTCAATAGGGCTCAACCTGTGCACTTTAACCCATCGTCCGTCAATCAAGCTGTCAAAAAAAATACAAGTTAGGTCACAAAATGATTTCAGTCGTGAGAACCATCACATATAAGACATCTCATGATCTAACATTTCTTCATGGCTACGATTACACGCACCGACAGACTGATCCTCGTACCGCTCACTGTTGAGCTCGAAGACGAGGCCCACCAGATTTACTCTGATTCTCGAATCTGGGAACACCGCCCCCAGGCGCGTCACACCAACGTGCGTGTCACGCGCGACATCATCAAGCGCACCAATGAAAGCTGGGGCAAGAAAGACCTTGGCCCCTGGGGTGTTTACCTCCGTGACCGCCCATCGGAATTCGTTGGCGTTGGTGGCGTTGAACTCATCGACGGAAAAGTATGGGACCTCAAGTACCGCCTCCGCCCCGACCTATGGGGCAATGGATACGCCACGGAAATCTCCAACGCCGCAACACTGGCCACCAAGCGTATCGACGACAGCCTCCCACTCACGGCCAGGGTGACTACCAACCACCCTGCCTCATTCCGTATTTTGGAAAAACTGGGACTCACCCCCGTATGGGAAGGCCGACGAGTCGGAACGGAAGATGACCCCAACGAGCCTGATGTGAGAATTTATTCTGACCGTCCGCTATCGGATGAAATTCTTGAAATGCTCAAGCAACGACCATAGACCAGAAAATCTCACCCCTTCATGGGGTGAGATGCTACAAAAAGCTCCCACACCATCCGCCCTCTCCAAAACAGATGCTGTGGGAGCCTTTCCATGCCGTAGATGACACAACGCAGTTAAACTGCGAGGTCATCCATTTTTCAGCAAACCAGCTCTTGTAGCTTAGGTCACTAAAACTAATTCAGCAACGTTTCCTTAAGAAAAACTGATTACTCCCAGTCACTCGCCGCGACGACTGCTGGATCGACATCAATGCCAGTCCACGAAACTTTAAGCTCGCCGAGTGGCTCTTCTTGCAAGGTTTCAATAGCGCGTGCCTTATACAATTCCAGCAAGGCAAGGAAGCGGCCAATCACTTCCATTGACGCGGTACAATCACGTGTGAGCAGCTGAAAGCTCAAATAATGATCAATTCCGGCAAGTTTCAACGTGTTAAGAATCCTGCCCGCTTGCTCTGGAACTGACACCGCAACTTGGTGCACGTGATCTGTTTTCACCGTCTCTGGGGGTTTCGGACGAAACACCACAGCAGCCAACTCGCTGAAACTTTTTAAGGAATGACCCAAGGAAACGGGCGGCAAGAGGTTGGCAAACTGAGTTTCTAATGAGACAGCGCGCGGGTACCTGCGTCGAGCATCTCGCTGCCATTGCGCAAACATTTCCGCAACTTGCTTGTAAGCGCGATACTGCAACAACCTGGCGAAAAGGAGATCCTTTATTTCGAGCAATTCGAGATCATCTTCATCGTCGACTTCACCACGCGGGAGCAGGCGAGCTGTTTTAAGATCCAACAGCGTTGCGGCCACCACTAAGAACTCTGTGGTCTCATCCAAATCGCTGGTTTCGCCCAGTTTTCGGGTGTAAGCAATAAACTCGTCGGTCACCTGGGCCAAGGCAACTTCAGTGACATCAAGTTTCTTCTTGGTAATCAGCTGCAGGAGAAGGTCAAAAGGACCTTCAAAATTATCGAGCTGCACTTGGAAACCCGATGCCGGAACATCCCCATCTGGTTCAGGGAGTGGTTCTGGGCCGATGGGTCCCAGATTTTCAGAAGTGTTTTCTGCGTCAGCGAAGTCGTCTGTGCTGGAACTATCAGAAGTGCCAGCGCTTTGCGCGTCTAATTCCGCGTCATCTACTTCGGACCACTCTTGGTCCAGCTCCGCTACTTTTGTCATGGTCTTCCACACCTTAACGCATGAACCTGCGATAACAGTTACTGACAGGCCCGCACAAGGAGGCGTGGTTTTTAGAAAAACAACCTAGTCGTTGACGCGGCTGATAACTTCACGCGCCAAGGAACGGTACTGCTCCGCACCTTGTGATGTTGGTGCCCATGTGATGATCGGCTCACCGGCAACAGAGGTTTCGGGGAACCTGACGGTTCGGGTGATTACCGTATCGAACACTTTCTCATCGAAAACCTCAACAACTCGTGACATCACTTCCCTGGCGTGAGAGGTGCGTCGGTCAAACATAGTGACCAAGATGCCGAGGATTTCCAGATCGAAGTTCAACCGATCGGCAACTTTTTCCACGGTGTCTGTGAGCAATGCGAGGCCACGCAGTGAGAAGTACTCGCACTCCATCGGGATGATAACCCCGTGCGCGCACGCCAAAGCGTTCACCGTCAAAAGACCAAGTGATGGCTGACAATCAAGGATGATGAAGTCGTAGTCCTTCATGACAGGACGCAGCGCCCTGGCAAGTGTTTGTTCACGACCAACTTCATTGACCAGCTGAATTTCTGCAGCGGACAAGTCAATATTTGCAGGAACGACATCCAGATCAGGAAGACCAGTGTGGTGGATCGCCTGATCAATGGTGGAATTGTTGTCCACCATGAGGTCATACACGGTGATATCCACGTCGTCGTAGTGGATTCCCAAACCAGCAGTCAACGCACCTTGCGGATCCAAGTCAACGAGCAGGACTTTACGTCCCGCCTCTGCAAGGCATGCTCCGAGGTTGATGGTGGACGTGGTTTTACCAACGCCACCTTTTTGATTCGCCATGGCAATGATCGTTGCTGGGCCATGTTTTTCCAAAGGAGATGGCTCAGGCAACTCGCGCAGGGGTCGACCGGTCAGTCCGATCTCCACCTTGGAAGAGTCCTTCTTCCCTGCATCACTCACAGTCAAACCTTCTTCCTTGACTAGGACTGCCTTTTATAGTCATTTAACAAATTTCGGCGCGACTTGAGAAGTATATAGCCTTGACTTTACAGCTCTCGACTAACAGTCCTGAAATTATCGCACTGTCATTAGTCTCCGCGACCACAATACATTCAGGATATAGATGTCTAACTCATTCTGTTGCCCCACACGCCGTTTCATGCAAACTCTAATAGTGAGTCAAGTTTTTTAACTTGACCAGCTCTGCAAATTGAGCGTTGCCTACCGTCATTGCTTTATCTTTGCCACTTTATTAAAGTAAGCGGAATGCATTTGTATTTCCTTTAAATGTTGCTGCTGCACAGTTCGCACTGCAGGCCACATGCCTCCCAGTGCCGTCTCTGCACGTTGATTTTCCCCTGCCACGACTGGTCGCAGGGCGACTTTCTAGCACTTTTAAAGGAATTTTTTAATGGCTAAAACCCATATTCGGTTACAGGACCTTTCCCTGTCATACACCTCAACCCCGTTAATTACGAAGCTCAATATCACTGTTTCTTCTGGACAGTGCGCAGTGATTGTTGGTGAGAATGGTCGAGGTAAAACCACACTTCTGCGAGCACTGGCTCGAGAATTCCCGCCATCTGCAGGTGAGATTCTCACTCATGGCACGGTAGCAATTGCTCATCAACACATGCCTGCAGGTGATCTGTCCGTCGGAGAGATCTGTGATGAGGCAATTCGTGATTCAAAGAATGCTCTCGAAGAGCTTGAGAGAGCTGGAGCTCTACTTGAGACAAACACTGCGCACGCACTTGATGGATATCAACAAGCCCTTGATGCCGCTGAAGTGCTTGACGCATGGAACGCTGAACATCGATTAGAAAAAGCTCTGCGCAGCTTTGGCGCGATCACCGATAGATCCCGTGCACTCAGTGAGCTATCGATCGGGCAAAGGTATCGGGTACGGCTGGCCTGCCTCATCGGTGGCGATGCTGATATTTTGCTTCTCGATGAACCCACCAATCATCTTGACCGGGGCGCGCTTAACTATCTCACCGAAGCCATAACCTCCCACAAAGGTGTGGTACTTGTTGTTTCTCATGATCAAGCACTGATCAAAGATGTCGCGGATTTCATCATCGATATTGATTCAACCCCAGACGGCCTACCACGGATCTATCATGAGGGTTTTGATTCTTATCGACGCCAAAGGAGTGCGCTTCTTGAAACTTGGAGGCAGGATTATGCCGCTGCACAAACTGTGCAACAGCAATTGCAGGAGGATCTAGAGCACGCACGCCAGCGGGTGAATTCTTCGTGGAAACCTCCAAAAGGAACGGGAAAACACACTCGCGCATCTCGGGCTCCCGGAGTGGTGCAGGCCTTAAAGCGAGCACAGGATGCGTTGGATAGCAAAGCGTTGGACGTTCCCCCGGCTCCGGCCCCATTGCTTCTGCCTACCTTGAAAGTGCGACCAGATAAACCCATGGTGGACTTTTCGGACCTTTTTGTACCCCACCGCTTGCGTCTGCCAGGCTCACATTCAGTGGTATCAGGTGACAAAATAGTGATCACTGGTGACAACGGCGCTGGCAAATCAACGCTCATCGAAGTCTTGTCTGGGGTTTTGACTCCGGCAAGTGGTTCGGTTGCAAACCATGCCCGAACTGGGGTTCTCGGCCAAGAATCACTTGTCGGCGAGGTGCCATCAATAGCACGAGATCACGCAGTTAAGTGGGGACTTTTAAGTGTTGAGGAGAGCCGATTTGCCCTACAGGAATTCTCAATTGGTCAACGCAGAAGACTAGATTTGGCCATGTCGTTAGCTGGCAATCCTGAACTGTTGCTTCTCGATGAACCTTCGAACCATCTGTCTATGCACTTGGTTTCCGCACTTACAGAGTGGCTGGACACGACCGCGGCTGCAGTGATCATGGTAACGCATGATCGACAGCTACTCCGCGATACGGCTCATTGGAGGCACATCGAGTTGAAATCTTAAGAATTCGCAAGGGCTTTCACGCACGAGGATGAGCCCCGCGCCACACTTCCCGCAAGCTATCGGCTGTGATGTGCGTGTAAATCTGAGTGGTCGTCACAGAAGAATGACCCAGGAGTTCCTGCACCACACGGACATCGGCGCCACCTTCGAGGAGATGGGTGGCAAAGCTGTGCCGCAGGGTGTGGGGAGAAATATCTTTATCTAAACCTGCGCGCTCAACCGTTTTCTTCAGCACTGCCCACGCAGATTGCCGAGATAGCGGACCGCCGCGTTGGTTGAGAAAAAGCGCATGGCTTTTCCCCTTACTCAACGCGGGTCTGGCTCTGACCAAATATTCCCGGACCGCTTGTTGTGCCATCGAACCAAAAGGCACGATCCGTTGTTTGGAACCTTTGCCCGTGATGCGAAGAACTTCAGGCATTTCCGACACATCATCAACTGCCAGCCCAATCGCCTCAGAGATACGCGCGCCAGTTCCATAAAGTAATTCCACCAGCGCTCGGTCACGGAGATCAACGGGAGTGGCGATATCTGAATGTGGGATCGCGTCGATAAGCAGGGCTACCTCGTTGATGCTGAGCGTGTCAGGTAAATGCCGGCCCATGGCCGGTGGCGACACATCAGCCGCAACGTCCGCAGCCACCTCGCCCTCCATCAATGCAAACTTGTGCAACCCGCGCGCGACGATGAGCGCGCGACCTGCCGAGGACGCAGACAACGCTTGTTGTCCATCAATCCCGCGGCGCAGGTCTTTGACATAACTTTCCACATGCGCGGTGGTGATATCACGAATATCATCCAGCCCAGCTGCCTCGAGCCAGTCGCAATAGCGTTCCACATCGCGCCGATAATTACTCAGCGTATTTGCCGACAAGCCACGCTCCACGGCCAAATGTGTCAGCCATGTTTTCGCTAAAACGCGAGCCTTCATAGTTTTTTCATGTCAGGAACAATGCCGTGCGCTTTTCGACGCTGCGCCAACGCCGTAGGGCGATAGGTAAACGGCGCGGTGACGGCACGCGCAGACGCACGACCCGCAATCACAGCATCAGCAGCCATGACACCCGCAATGGCAATGGAGTTAACCAACTGGCCACTAAACACCATTCCCACTGCCTCATGTAGCGGAACCCACTGGTTAATCATGTCCGCTTCTTCATCGCCCATAACCTTCGGGCGCTCAACCTTTGTGAGGCCTCGGGCTAGAAAGACACGCACCGCTTCATCGCAGAAACCAGGCGAGGTAATCAAATCAGTGAGCACGGACCACTCACTGGCCTCCAAACCAGCCTCCTCCATGAGCTCGCGCTGCGCGCCCGTGAGTTCATCCTCATCAGCAATATCCAACAAACCTGCAGGCAGCTCCCACAAGGAATCCCCCACGCTGCGACGGTACTGCTTGACCATCGCAATGTTTTCACCATCAAAGGCAACCACTGCGACCGCCCCAAAGTGTTCAACCACTTCACGGCGGGCAGTGGAACCACCCGGCATGATCAATGAATCTCGACGAACGCCCAAAATTGGGGACTCTAACAACAGTTCAGTATCTGTCACCGTGAACTCATGGGTACCGGGAATGTGCATCTTCGAAACCATGATCACATTGTAGATCTAAGGGTGGACACGCAGCTCCAAAGCGGTCTTCACCAGGCCGTAAAACAGTGGATGAGCATGGGTTGGACGAGATTTGTACTCAGGGTGCGCCTGGGTTGCCACCAGATAAGGATGCACCTCTTTGGGGTACTCCACGAACTCCACCAAATGTCCATCAGGTGAGGTTCCGGAGAAGACCAAATCTGAACCTTCAGCAATCTGGGCGCGGTAGGCATTATTGACCTCATAGCGGTGACGGTGGCGCTCGGAGACTTCCGTTGTGCCATACAGTTCCGCTACTAAGGAGCCTTCCTCCAGGGTTGCAGGATATGCGCCAAGACGCATGGTGCCACCCAGATCAGCTTCACCCGACACAGCAGCTTTCTGCTCTTCCATGGTGGCGATCACTGGCTGCGTTGCAGCTGGGTCAAACTCAGTGGATGATGCCTGCTCCAGTCCTGCCTGGCGTGCTGCCTCGATGACGGTGCACTGCAGGCCAAGGCATAGGCCAAGAAGCGGGATCTTGTGCTCACGTGCAAACGTAATCGCACCGATTTTGCCTTCGATACCTCGGATACCGAAACCTCCGGGAACCACGATGGCATCCAAACCGCTGAGCGCTTTCATGGCGCCAGATGGGGTTTCGCAATCATCTGAGGTAATCCACTTGATATTGGTGCGCGTCCAATTGGCGTAGCCTGCAGCGCGAACAGCTTCCACCACTGAGAGATAAGCATCGGGAAGATCAATGTACTTGCCCACGATGCCGACGGTGAGCTCATGGCGTGGGTTGTTCACCCGTTCCAGCAGATCGTGCCAGGTGCTCCAGTCAACATCACGGAACGGAAGGCCCAGGCGACGAATAATGAAGGTGTCCAGGTGCTCGCGGTAGAGGACATCTGGAATGTTGTAAATAGAACTGGAATCAGGGCAAGATACAACGCCTTCATAATCAACATCGCACATCATCGCGATCTTATCTTTCAGACCTTGAGGGACCTCCCGATCGCAACGAAGCACGAGAGCATCCGGCAAAATACCGATGCCGCGCAGCTCTGCGACAGAATGCTGGGTGGGTTTGGTCTTCAGCTCACCTGAGGTAGCCAAGTATGGCACCAAAGAACAGTGGATGAAGAAGCAGTTTTCACGACCAATTTCATGGCGTACCTGGCGAGCTGCTTCAAGGAATGGCTGGGATTCAATGTCACCGACGGTGCCACCGACCTCAGAGATCACCACGTCTGGGGCGTTACCATGAGCATCTGGTTCGCCCATGCTCAAAATACGAGCTTTGATCTCATCAGTGATGTGTGGGATGACCTGCACAGTTTTACCCAGGTACTCTCCCCTGCGCTCCTTGGCGATCACAGTGGAATACACCTTGCCGGTGGTGACATTGGCGTTGAGCCCCAGGTTGCGATCGAGGAAACGCTCGTAGTGGCCCAAATCCAGGTCTGTTTCTGCCCCGTCTTCGGTGACAAAGACTTCACCGTGTTCAAAAGGATTCATGGTGCCCGGATCAACATTGAGGTATGGATCCAGCTTCTGCATGGTCACCGACAGTCCCCGTGCAATCAGCAATTGACCAAGGCTTGCTGCGGTCAGGCCTTTGCCGAGTGAGGAAACAACTCCACCGGTGACGAAAATGTGTTTGGTGGGACGGACTTTTCGACTAGAGGTCATGATGTCTGAGACGACCTTCCTGGTTGAACCTAAACATCGAACAGCTCTTTAAAAAAGATCTTTTCGAGTCAGGCGGTGCGGAAAACTTAAACGTTCGGTGTGTTCAAATTGCCGGCACGTGGCCACGGTCCCCTCCGTGGCTTTCTCCGCTTTAATTGTCTGCCCAAAACTGACGTGGATTCGCCTAAAGGGGAAACAAAAAACCGCAGGGAAAGCTCGGAGAAGTTTCCGACTTTTCAAACCTACGGAACCCCAGCATAACACAGCAATTGGGGTTAAAAATAATGCCAGTTCAGAGACCCTTTTTCTGGTATCTATCTATAGATCAACAGATGATTCGCGGTAAAAGAAAACGGAGCATCCATTTGCCTAGACACTCCGTTTTAAAGGCTTGGAAAACCTACTGCGCTGGCGCTGCTGCAGTTCCATCGAGAGACGGACTTGCCGCGTCTGCGGAGGCAGCGGAACCAAACGCTCCAGACCTACCGGCTAGTTCCTCACGAACTGATAGCACGGTAGCCATCTTGCCCCAAGTACGATTCACGGAATCAATTGTAGAGACGTTTTCTGCAGCATCAGGGTTGGCACGAAGCCGTCCAATAACTCCAGTATCAGCAGCAGTGTGAATACGTCCTGCAACCACCACGCCTGATCCTTGGGCGTCAAGTGCGCGAGCAAACAGCGATTGTGTTTCTGCAGCGAAGGCACCATCACCTGAGCCGTCGCTATCGCCAGTAATCATCACGATGACCTGGCCTGGCAAAATGGTGCCGTCTTCGTACGAGATGTAACCGTTGTCGCGCAGCACGTTGAGCAATAGTCCGCGCTCTGCAGTGCTGGCTAGTGGTTCACCAGTTTCAGGGTTGAGCAGCAAAGCGGCACCAAGTGCCTCGCCAGCGTGAGTTCCTGGATCCAGTTGGGTTTCAGAAAGCTGAGCGCCTGCAGGCAACGTATTTGCCACGATTGATTTCAGCTGGTCCGCGCCGTCTTGGGAGAAGAAATTCTCCTCAAGTGTAATGGATCCAGCATTAATAGCTCCTGCTTGCTGCAACAGCCATGACACATCGGCAACGTCTGATTCTTCAGCGTCAGCGGTGCGCATCACCAGTACGGGGCGATCGGTCAGTGTGCCAGCCACCACGTCTTCCACGATGTGGTCAATGATGCTGTCTGCTTGATCGGCCTGCACCGCATTAACCTCAGCCAAGGTCTCTGCCTCGACTAATTCAGCTGATGTTGGTGCATTTGGGTCAATGTTTTCAGGAAGGTTGGGTGCAAGCACATAAGTTCCAAAGGCAATGCCGGCTGCTGCACCAAATCCCAGTGCGGCGAAGGTTGCGGCGCCTCTTCCACGTCGTTTAGCCATGTTGCCTTCCTATTTGAACCAACCCTGGACTGTCAGCGCGAAGCTGTTCCAGGTGTCAATGAGGTTGTCGGTAAAAGAGCCTGATCCTGCGGTGCCAGCGATAACAATCACGACTGCAAGAACCACCAAAATGGCTAACAGTGCCCACATCCATCCAAGGTTGCTGGAGCTGCGCACTGTGTAAAGACTTGCGATGACGGATCCGTCGACAAGCTTGGTGCCTAGCTTGGCGCGCGTCAAAAGCGCCGCGGGATCGGAATCTTCGCGGTTTTCAAAAACACCATCAAGGGTGACAGGACCGCCGACGTTGACGATCATCTGCGGGTTGTGGAAATCCGCAAGCAGGAGCGCCAGATCCGTGGAGGAATTTACTGAGGATGGGAAGGTCATCGCACCGATGCCAAGATCCTGGATGCGCTCCAGACCAACAGCGTGGCCGTCTGGATCAGCTGGCAAAATTACGTTGGCGCCACTGCGCAGCGCATCTGCGCCGATACCAGTGGGATTGCCGACGATCAGCGCGGGCTTGTACCCCAATTCCACCAAGGTGTCTGCTGCCCCATCGACACCGATGAGTACTGGATCGTATTCGCGGATGAAGCTGCGGAGTTCTTTGAGCCTGCTGCGGTGGTTATCCCCTGGTGAGGCAATGAGAACTTTGCGGCCTTCAATGGCATTTCCGGTATCGGGAATGCCGAGGCCATCGATCAGGAGCGGTGCTTCTGAGTGAATGAACTGAATGGTGTTGCCGAAATAGGCTTCCATGCGGTCCAGCAGTGATTGCTGGGCGTCTGCAAATGCATTTTCAGCCGCAGGTCCACTGAGAACACTGCCGTTAGAGATCAGTCGTTCGCCGTAGAAGAGCTGTCCATCTTCTGTCAGGCGACCTTTCTTACCGTCTTTGGTGCCGTCGAGCAGCTCCTGGCCAAAGCCTTCCACGAGCTGGATGCCGCCGTCGATAAGCATTTGCGGTCCAAAGTTGGGCACCGATCCGGTGGTGAACCGGGAAACGTTGAGGACTGCGGCGGGTTTTGCTGCTAGCAATCGTTGGGCGAAGGTCCTGGATAGATCTGGTGCATCAATGATTGCGAGATCGCCTTCGGACAGGCGCTTTAGCCCTTTGCCCTGCGGGGTGCAGATTCGGGTGGCACCTTGCAGGCCGGGCAGGTCGGCTTTGCGGTTGAACAGACTCATGCAGCCCATTGTGGAACCAAAGTCTCAACCTTTGGTGGAGGCGCGCCTAAAAAATTCCAAGAAAACTCTTATGCACTGGCGGCGAGAAGTGGTTCTACTCGCTCCTCGTTAATATCTTCCTTTTCACGCTGTGCACGCTCGAGCAGCTCCGTTGCGTGGGCTCGGCCGGTGGCGGTGTCGTCGAGGCCAGCGAGCATGCGGGAGAGCTCTTCCACGCGTCGGTCGAAGGTCAGTGACTCCACTCCTGAGGTCACGGAGGCTTCTCCTACATTCTTGGCAACGTGCAGGTGCGTGTCGGCGTAAGCAGCGACCTGTGGGAGATGGGTGACCACGATGACTTGGTTTTTGGTGGCAAGGCGGGCCAGGCGGCGACCGATTTCCACCGCTGCGCGTCCGCCCACACCTGCATCAACCTCGTCGAACACCAAGGTGGTGCCCGTGGTTCCAGCAGCCAAGATCACCTCGAGCGCCAACATAACGCGGGAAAGTTCACCACCAGACGCAGAGGATGCAAGTGGACGAGGCTGTGCAAAGGCATTTGCTGCGAGCTGGAATTCCACCTGGTCGATACCGCTGGCGCACGCCTCAATGGAGGTCAAAGCAACCTCAAAGCGGGCTTTTTGCATGGCCAGGCCCTGAAGCTCCTCGGTGACAGTTGTCCCCAACTTGGTTGCTGCCTTTGCACGGACAGCTGAAAGCTTCTTAGCGGCACGCATCATGGAGGCCTGCGCCTTTTTCGCGTCTTCTTTCAGCTTGTCAAGCGCTTCGGAGGAAATGTCAATGCTGTCTAGGCGGATTTGGGCTTTCCGCTGCCACTCAATCACGCCGTCAATATCTGCAGCGTATTTACGCGTGAGCAGTTTCAATTGCTGTTGGCGGGTGAGCATGTCATCGAGTGCTTGGGGGTCTGCGGGGAGATCAGAGAGGAACCCGCCCAATTCCATGGACACTTGGCTGAGCTGGCTGGTGATTTCCGCAAGCTGAACGGCAATATCTTTCAGCTTTGAGTCATCACTGCCTGCCAGCGCGGACTCCGCCTGGCCGAGCTGGTCAGAGGCTGACTCCTGGGATTCATCAAAGCCGCCGGAACCACCCATGGCGTCGCTGAGAGAGCCGGCACCATCAATCGCAGCCAATGCGGTTGCAGCTTGCTCCCGCAGGGTGTCCACGTCCTGGAGCCTGCGGATCTGCTCAACCAGTTCGGCGTCTTCGCCTGGCTGTGGCGAGACTTCCTCGATCTCATTAATCGCGAATTGCAGGCGATCGACTTCTTGAGCCAGCTCTCGCCTACTACTCAGGCGCTTCTGCAGATCTTTATCCAAGGACTTCCAAGTGAGGTACTTGGCGTTGTAGTTTTTGCGCAGTTGGGCCAGCTCTGGATCAAAACGATCAAGCGCCTCTAGTTGGCGTTCTGGGGAGAGCAACCGGAGTTGGTCATTTTGACCGTGGATGGTCAACAGCTCATCAGAGAACTCGGACAGCGTTGCCGCAGGTACGGAGCGACCACCGAGATGAGCTTTTGAACGGCCGTTGGCGCCGACGGAACGGACAGCTAAAAACTCTCCATTTTCATCTGCGGCACCTCCGGCGTTCGAAACGATTCCGGTTGCACGTTCGACAATGTCGCAGGGCACGCCTTGCGTAACAAAGCGCCCCTCCACAACAGCTTGAGGGGATCCTGTGCGCACGCGTGAAGCGTCGGCGCGACCGCCGGATAACAGGCGTAAACCTGTCACTACCATGGTCTTTCCGGCGCCGGTCTCACCGGTGAGCACTGTTAAACCTGAGCTGAACTCAGCTGAGGCCGCTGGAATAACTCCGAGGTTCTCAATAGCAATGTCTACGAGCATGCCTCAAAGTGTACATCAGTTCTAACAATTTATGCGAACGTTTTTTCTAAATCCTCGAAAATTGTTCGAATGGTTTTCGAATTACCCCGCTGACCTGGGATCTTTATTTTCCGCCTGTTTTTGCGGACCCCGCCAACCGGTAACGGGGAGCCTTAATTTGCTCACAAGTCGGTCGGTAAACGGTGAAGAATCAAGCCTCACCCAACGCACGGGACGCTCACCCCTGGTGACCTCAACACGGGATCCTGGAGGCATAGGAATGGGACGGAAACCATCCATGACGGCCATCGCTGCTGAAGTATCTGAATTGGATTCCACAGCTACGGTGGATTTTGGGCTCACAACCAGCGGTTTGGTAAACAGCGCGTGGGCGTTATTAGGAACCACCAAGATGGCATCGAGTTCTGGCCACAGTACAGGACCACCGGCGGAAAATGCATAAGCGGTGGAGCCGGTTGGGGTGGAAATCAGCACGCCATCGCAACCAAAGGAAGCAACTGGTCGTGCATCTACCTCGAGGGTTGCATCGAGCACTCCCCTGCGGTTTAAGTTTTCAATACTGACCTCATTGAGAGCCCAGCCTCGGCCGATTTCTTCTCCACCGCCGTCTAGGACAACGACAGTTAAGGTCATGCGATCTTCAATACGGTAATCGCGGTCGATCACACGTTTGAGTGCCTCTTCAAGTGAGTCAGACTCCCATTCAGCCAAGAATCCCACATGGCCTAGGTTGATGCCCAGAACAGGCAAATCAACAGCGTGGGCCATATCTGCTGCGCGGAGGAAGGTGCCATCTCCACCCAGCACCAGAACTAGTTCTGCGCCGTCAGCGGCGTCTGCAGCGTGCCTGACATGGGTGAAACGGCCTAAAACGGAGTGCTCTGCAATTGGATCATCTGCATCATTGATCAGCACCCTCACATCGATTCCAGCATCGTCGAGCAGCTTGGCTGCCAAGATGGCGGATTCAATATTGGAAGAACGCCCGGTGTGTGGAACCAGCAAAACTCGCCTGAGTTCCCCAGCGTTCGTGGGTGCAGTCATTATTGCGGACCTTCCTTTACAGCCGTGTCAATCATTGCCGACAATTGCTGGTCATCCGGCATTGAAGCGCCACCATCTTTAACCAGCCACAGGAAGTATTCTACGTTGCCTGACGGGCCGGGCAGCGGGGATGCAACAACATGCTTCAAGCTCAGGCCCAAAGTGGCCGCAAATTTCGCGACATCCGCGGTAACTTCTGCGCGCAACTCTGGTGAGCGCACCACGCCGCCACTGCCCAATCGGTCTTTTCCGACTTCAAATTGTGGCTTGACCATGGGTAATAGATCAGCGCCGTCGCTTAGGACCTTGGCGATCGCCGGCAACGTGAGTTTAAGCGAAATAAATGAGAGATCGCCCACCATCATGTCGCATTCTCCGCCGGTGTCTTCCAGCGTCATGTATCTGATGTTGGTGCGGTCCACCACGCGCACGCGGTCGTCGTTTTGCAGGCGCCAAATAAGCTGTCCGTAGCCCACGTCTACTGCCACTACTTCAGACGCTTCTCGACGTAGCAACACGTCCGTAAATCCGCCTGTCGAAGCGCCGGCATCTAGCACGCGACGGCCCTTGACCTTGAGCCCCAAGGGCTCAAAAGATTCCAGCGCACCAAGAAGCTTGTGCGCACCGCGGGATGCCCAATCTTCACTAGCATCTTCTTCCACACGAATAGACACCTCTGGTTCCACGACTGTTGCGGGCTTTAAAGCAAGCATTCCTGCAACAAAGACGCGCCGACCGCGGATCATTTCAACCGCGTGTTCCCTTGATCGTGCGATCTTTCGACGAACAAGTTCTGCGTCCAGTCTTCTGCGTGCAACCATCTGGAGGTGTTCTTCTTTCGTGAGTGGTTAAAAAATAGTGTTTAAGACAATGCGTCGTTGAGGATGCGGTGGGCTTCCTCAAGGTTGAGGGCTTCATCTCGCAGTGTCTCTGCTTCGCGGCTTAAAACCTCATTGACTTTTCCCGCAATTTCTTCCGGGTTGGTCACATGAGCTGCACGAGGATCATGAGGCTTTGGTGAATTCACCGTTTACCACCAGCTCTGCAATGCAGTAGCAGCTACCTCTGAATCAGCGCGTACCTCGGTGACTGGCTCTGTGGCCGCCCAGGCCACATCCAACGCAGTGCGGAGTGCTGCAACCGGAGTTGCGCCGGCATCGCCGCCGGAAATGACCAGGGTGTCGCCGTCGATAAGCGCTGAAAAACCGCCCTGGGCACCTGGCTTGAGCTCGCCCGGATCGCTGTAGAGATCCTGCATCGAGGTGGCGATATAGGTGGGGCGCTGCTCTGGAATGGCGCGCACCAAATCGTAGTAGCCGCTGACGCCGGTCAGGACCTGGAATGTGTCCATGCCTGCAGCGTTTCCGCCTGCAATATCAGTATCGAGACGATCGCCGACAGCCAAAGGCTTTGAAGAATTAAGAGTTTTAGCCCCCGCATAGAACATCGCGGGGCCTGGCTTACCTGCGGAAAGAGGCTTTACGCCAGTCGCGTTGACCACGGCAGCCACCATGGAACCGTTGCCAATGTGACGACCGCGTTCCATGGGAAGGGTGGAATCCAAATTTGATGCAAAATACTGCGCGCCAGCATTAATTGACAGCGCAGCCTCGCTCAACTGAGCCCAACCGGTCTCAGGGTTGTGGCCGTGAAGCACAGCCACAGGTTTATCATCAGCCGAATCAACCACCACAAAACCAGCTTCAGTAGCTAGCTCGCGGAAGGATTCTGAACCCAAAACATACACCTTGGATCCAGCGGGAATCTTCTCCGCCGCCATCTTGCAGGCAGCTTGAGCAGATGTCATCACATTGTCCGCAGTGGTGTCGGCAAGGCCAATCTCACGGAGTTGCGCAGCCACCACCTCCGGAGCACGGGAGGCATTATTGGTGACATACATGACGGGTAGGCCGGCGCCAGAGAGCGCAGAAACTACGTGCTCAATGGCTCGGCCGCCCTCGTAGACGGTTCCATCTAGATCAAGAAGAAGGCTGTCATATTCCGTGATTACACTCATAGACCAATAGTCTAGTTGTTCCCATTATCGAGCTGCTCGATACGCTCCTCTGCATCGAGGTAGCCGTCCTCATCCAAGGTGGCAGCGTGCTGGAACCACTCACGTGCTTCATCGCCACGACCAGCCAAAACAAGCGCATCGGCGTAAGCGTAAGACAAACGAGAATGGGTGAAACCGGTGCTCTTCAAGCTTGGATTAACCTTCTGCAATTCCACAATCGCAGAGTCATGCTGACCCAAATCATGGCGTGCTCCAGCAACAACAATCGCTAACTCGATCAGGTTATCCTGATCCAAAGAGCTCAAATCCTCTTCTCGAGCCAGCTCAATCGCCTTCTCAGGACGACCCAAGCCACGCTCACAGTCAGCCATCACAGCAATCAAACCAGGACCACCCGACATGCGGCGCGCAGCACGAAGCTCCGAAAGAGCTTCCTTCCACTCACCAGCATGGTAAGCAGCAATGCCGTTCGTCTCACGCACGACGGACACGCGTCCCGCGCGATCCTTCGCAGCACGGGCGTGGCGCAGTGCCAATTGAGGATCGTCGGCCAGCCAGGTCGCAGCCATGATCATATGCTTTGCGACGGCATCTGCGTTGTCCTTAGACAAAACCTTCAAATCCTGCAGGACCAAAGGATCCAAGTCCTTGATATCAATATCGCCCGGCAAATCAGGCTCATTGAGACGAGTGTTCAAGCGCTCTTCACGGAAACCAGCGCGCTGTGGATGCAGCGAATCACGCTGCTGATCGCGACCTGCACCTGCACGGTTCGCATGTCGACGATCTCCACCTGGACGCCCCTGGCCCTGTCCGCCACGACGATCATCGCGACGATCATCACGTCGGTCATCGCGCCTGTCGTAGCGACGGTCTCCGCGATCGCCACCCCTGGTGTCCCTGTTGTCATCGCGACGATCATTACGGTCGTAGCGGTCATTGCTACGATAGCCACGATCGGAGCGATCATTACGGCTGTATGAACGGTCGCCGCCGCGACGATCATCACGCATGTTGCTGTTGCGATCGTCAAAGTTGCGATCGGAGCGGTAACCACCGCGGCGGTCATCGCTTCGGTTGTCCCTACGATCGTCACGCCTATCGTCACGTTGACGATATTCACCTGAGCGGTTGTCGCGACGGTCACCGCGGTATCCGCCGCGATCTCGTGATTCACCATCTCGGTTTTGACGGTAGTTTCCGCGGTCATCGTTGCCGCGGGAGTTTCGGTAGCCACCGCGATCGCCGCGGTCTCCACGAGGAGTGCGGTCGCTTGAGCGATCGTTGTCACGAGAGCGGTCGAAGTTATCAGCCATGTTGTTCCTTGATGTTGAGAACCGGGTAAAGACTTTATTATAGAACGACAAAAAGAGTGTGATCCAATGGGAGGAAATGAAATACCTCTACCATTGAATCACACTCTTTCTATTTCACTTTTAAGTTTTTGGTCGGCGGTAACCTACTCTCCCACACCCTCCCGAGTGCAGTACCATCAGCGTAACCAGGCTTAGCTTC